>Ga0209443_1000090_pt1 | contig 54545 bp, 43 predicted proteins | sample LauGreBMM110DCMD_2_FD_187571 | JGI IMG/M metagenome (GOLD analysis project Ga0209443, IMG submission 187571) | Freshwater lake microbial communities from Lake Michigan, USA - Su13.BD.MM110.DCMD (SPAdes) (version 2) | ecosystem: Environmental > Aquatic > Freshwater > Lake | place: Lake Michigan... | reverse complement strand
AAATCTTCTTTTCCATCACCATAAAAATAGGCCGGAATTTGTTGTCCCCACCACAATTGGCGTGAAATATTCCAATCGCGAATGTTGTTTAACCAATGTGCATAGGTATTGTTGAAACGGCTTGGGTATAATTTAACGTCATCGGATTCTAAAACCGCTTTGATGGCTGGTTTTACCAAATCTTCCATTTTTAAGAACCATTGATCCGATAAACGAGGTTCGATTACGGCTTTTGTTCGTTCAGAAGTTCCTACTTTGTTCAAATGCGTTTCGGTTTTTGCTAACGCTCCAATAGATATTAGTTCTTTAGCAATTTCTTCACGAACTACAAATCGGTCTTTTCCTTGATAATGCAATCCGTAAGAATTCAAAGAAGCATCTTCGTTGAAAATATCGATGATTTCTATATTGTGTTTGTCACCTAATGTTTTATCGTTTATATCATGAGCTGGTGTTACTTTTAAGCAACCTGTTCCAAATTCTACATCTACATACTCATCTTCAATGATAGGAATTACTCGACCACAAATAGGAACAATCGCTTTTTTACCTTTCAAATGCGAAAAACGCTCATCATTTGGATTGATGCAAATGGCAGTATCTCCAAAAATAGTTTCAGGACGCGTGGTTGCCACTTCTAGGTGATGGGTTATCGGTGATGGGTTATCGGTGTCATCTACCACATCATATTTAATATAATATAATTTTCCTTGGCGTTCTTCAAAAATTACTTCTTCATCAGATAATGTGGTTTTTGCTTCTGGATCCCAGTTTACCATTCGGTAACCGCGATAAATTAATCCTTTGTTGTATAAATCTACAAACGAATGAATTACAGAAGCTGACATATCGTCATCCATTGTAAACTTAGTACGACTCCAATCGCAAGAACAACCTAATTGTTTTAATTGTTCTAAGATGGTTCCGCCATATTTATTGGTCCAATCCCAAGCGTGTTTTAAAAATTCTTCACGCGTTAAATCATTTTTATTGATGCCTTCTTCTTTTAACTTGGCCACTACTTTTGCTTCGGTTGCAATAGAAGCATGATCAGTTCCTGGTACCCAACACGCATTAAATCCTTTTAAACGCGCACGACGAATTAATACATCTTGAATGGTATTATTCAACATGTGCCCCATGTGTAAGACTCCCGTTACATTAGGTGGCGGAATAACAATTGTATATGGCGTTCTATGGTCGGGTTTTGAAGAAAAATAATCATGTTTCATCCAATAGGCGTACCATTTTTGTTCTACTTCTTTAGCGTTGAATTGTGCGGGAATCATATAATTTTAGATTTCAGATATTAGATTTTTGATTTCAGATTTACGCTGAATATTTTTAAAACAACGATTACAAAAAATCGAAAAATTAGCTTTCTAGCCCCGATGGAAGCGGCACCTTGTAGAGCGAACAGCGGGAAAATGGATTACAAATAAATCCCGAGCCATTCGCTTCTCAAAAAAAGCAACTTTGGTATGTTTTTTGTGTTACTAAGTGCAAAAGTAACGATAACACTAAAATAAAAAAAATGTTACGTGTAGTTTGTTCGTTACTTATATTTATTTAATTTTACAGCAACCTATTAATTAATAAAATGATGAAAAAATTACTTGTTTTTATAACCGTGTTGATTGGTTTGACTTCCCTAGCTCAAAAAGGTCCTAAAATTGAGTTTAAAGAAGAAACCATCAATTATGGCGAAGTGGAAAAAGGAAAAGATGATGGAATCCGAATATTTGAATTTACAAATACAGGAGACGAACCTCTTTTAATTAAAAATGCTAAATCGAGTTGTGGTTGTACCGTTCCCGAATGGCCAAAAGATCCAATAGCTCCAGGCGCTAAAGGTCAAATAAAAGTGCAATACAACATGAATCCTGGTCCAATTAGTAAAACCATTACTATTGAAAGTAATGCCACTAATAAACCCGATGGAATGGTTCCACTGCGAATTAAAGGAACTGTAATTGTAAAAGAAGAAGTAAGTCCCTTAGTCAAGAAAAAGACCTTACCCAATTCATAAAAAAGCAAGCCTCATATAAATTGAGGCTTTTTTTAAACGAAAATAGTATGCAATTCTGAAAAAAGTTGCAATTTTGCTCAACTAAAAAAATACATCATGCCAAAAGTTTCGAATAAAGGACAACAAATGCCTGAATCTCCAATTAGAAAATTGGTTCCCTACGCTGAAATTGCAAAGAAGAAAGGTCACAAAGTGTATCATTTAAACATTGGACAACCCGATATTAAAACACCTGAAGTTGCACTTCAAGCTGTAAAAAATGCTAATATTAGTGTTTTAGAATATAGTCATTCTGCTGGTTTTGAGAGCTACAGAACAAAACTATCGCAGTATTATAAAAATCACGGTTTACCTATTGAAACACAAGATATTATTATTACCACAGGTGGTTCTGAAGCCCTACTTTTTGCTATGGGAAGCACCATGGATAGCGGTGATGAAATAATTATACCTGAACCCTTTTACGCTAATTATAATGGGTTTTCTATCGCTTCTGGTGTAAAAGTAGTTCCTGTAATTTCTGGAATTGAAACCGGTTTTGCTTTACCTCCAATTGAAGCTTTTGAAAAATTAATTACGCCAAAAACAAAGGCTATTTTAATTTGTAATCCTGGAAATCCAACTGGATATTTATATTCTAAAGAAGAAATTTTAAAACTGGCAGAAATAGTTAAAAAACACGATTTGTTTTTGATTGCTGATGAAGTATATAGAGAATTTATTTATGATGGTGAAAAGCATTTTTCGGTAATGAATGTTGCTGGTTTAGAAGAACATGCAATTATGATTGATTCGGTTTCAAAACGATATAGTATGTGTGGGGCAAGAATTGGCTGCATTGTTTCAAAAAACAAAGAAGTTATGGCAACAGCTATGAAATTTGCACAAGCACGATTGAGTCCGCCTACCTATGCACAAATTGCAAGTGAAGCAGCACTAGATACGCCTCAAAGTTATTTTGATGATGTCATTTCTGAATATAAAGAAAGAAGAGATGTTTTAATTTCTGAATTACAAAAAATTGATGGAGTTACAGTTGCTACTCCAAAAGGCGCCTTTTATTGTATTGCAAAATTACCCGTTGATAATGCCGATAAATTTGCTCAATGGTTGTTAGAATCTTATGATTTTAATGGGGAAACTGTAATGGTTGCTCCTGCAGCTGGATTTTATTCAACACCAAACGTAGGACTTGATGAAGTGCGTATTGCTTATGTTCTGAAAAAAGAAGATTTAATAAAAGCGGTTCAAATTTTAAAAGAAGCAATTAAAGTATACAATTCTATTAAATAAACATTTATTTATGTCGACCAATAAAGGAAGGTTTATAAAAAAGACGTTCCTTTATTTATTCGATGTTAGTTTATTATTTATCTTTGCCTATTCAAAAATTACCAAGAAACTAATCAATACGAATGAAACAAAACGAGGATTTTCAAGAAGAAATAGGAAACAACCATGTTGCAACAAGTGCACAAACACCATTGCGTGCGGATGCTTTTGATATTTCTGACGATGAAAAAATAGAATCAATTAAAAAAGATGTTGAGCATATTTTGAACACTCTTGGTCTTGACCTTACAGATGATAGTTTGAAAGGAACACCTAATCGTGTTGCAAAAATGTTTGTAAAGGAAATTTTCGGCGGATTAAATCCTGCTAAAAAACCAAGTTCATCAACCTTTGAAAATAAATATAAATATGGTGAAATGCTCGTTGAAAAAAACATAGTTGTTTATTCTACTTGTGAACACCACCTTTTACCGATAGTAGGACGAGCTCACGTTGCTTATATTTCTAAAGGAAGAGTCGTAGGTTTATCCAAAATGAATCGTGTGGTTGATTTTTATGCCAAAAGACCACAAGTGCAAGAACGCTTAACCATGCAAATTGTTCAAGAATTACAAAATGTTTTAGGCACAATGGATGTAGCTTGTGTTATTGATGCCAAACATTTATGCGTAAATTCTAGAGGAATTAGAGATATTGATAGCAGTACTGTAACATCAGAATTTGGAGGTAAGTTTAAAGAAGACAAAGTAAAAAGAGAATTTTTAGATTATATAAAGTTAGATACTCAGTTTTAATTTAAAAATCAATCAATACTAAAATCGAGCAATCGCACTAATGGAACTATATAAAAATCAGCCGCTTAAAATATACAATACCCTTTCGGGGGAAAAAGAAACCTTTACTCCTATTCATGAAGGAACTATTGGTATGTATGTTTGTGGGCCTACAGTTTATAGCAATGTACATTTAGGCAATGTTCGTACTTTTATGTCGTTTGATGTAATTTATAGATATTTATTACATCTTGATTATAAAGTGCGATATGTCAGAAATATTACCGATGCTGGTCATTTAACGGATGATGGCGATGTTGCCAATGACCGTTTTGTAAAACAATCGCGTTTAGAAAAACTAGAACCCATGGAAATTGTTCAGAAATATACTGTCGATTTTCACAAGGTTTTAGATACTTTCAATTTTCTTCCTCCAACAATTGAACCTACTGCAACAGGTCATATCTTAGAACAAATAGAATTAACCCAAAAGTTAATTGAATTGGGTTTTGCCTATGAAAGCAATGGTTCTGTGTATTTCGATGTTTTTGCTTACAATAAAAAAGGGCTTAATTATGGTGCGCTAAGCAATAGAAATATTGATGAATTAATAGCAAATACCCGTGATTTAGACGGTCAAAGTGAAAAGAAAAATCCTCAAGATTTTGCACTTTGGAAAAATGCATCACCGGCACATATTATGCGTTGGAATTCTCCTTGGGGAGAAGGTTTTCCGGGTTGGCACATAGAGTGTACAGCCATGAGTACTAAATACTTAGGAGAAACGTTTGATATTCATGGAGGTGGAATGGATTTGAAATTCCCACATCACGAATGTGAACTAGCGCAAGGAACTGCTTGTAACGGACATTCGCCGGTAAATTTTTGGATGCATACTAATATGCTTACCATGAACGGACTGCGCATGAGTAAATCTACTGGAAATTATATTTTACCAATGGAATTAGTCACAGGAAATAATTCGTTTTTTGAAAAATCATTTGAACCAAATATTGTTCGTTTTTGCTTTTTACAAGCGCATTACCGAAGTGTTTTGGATATTTCAAATGATGCCATGGTAGCTAGTGAAAAAGGATACAATCGATTAATTGAGGCTTACAAATTAATACCTTCAGTACAACCAAGTGCAACTTCGTCATTAGACATTACCTCTTGGAAACAAAGTTGTTATGATGCTATGAATGATGATTTCAACACGCCAATTTTAATTGCACAATTATTTGAAGGTGCCCGTTATATTAATTTAGTAAACGATGGCGCTGCAACTTTAACATCGGAAGATATTGAACTGTTATCTCAAACACTTTCAGATTTTATTTATGAGGTTTTAGGAATGAATAATGCTTCAGCTGGAACTTTAGGTTCAACCGAAAAACTAAATGGTGTGGTTGAGATGCTAATTCAAATGCGCAATCAGGCTAGAGCTAATAAAGATTTTGCTTTATCGGATGAAATTAGAGACAAACTTCAAGAGCTAGGAATTATTATCAAAGACGGAAAAGAAGGAACGACTTTTAGTTTTTAATCCAATTAAGAATCTTTTTAGGATACTTATTTTTACTAAATAATCATGTGTAGTCAATTGAAATCGAAGTATCCAAATTCGGCAAAACAATGGATAATTTATCCATTTATCTTACTAATACGATTTTATCAAGTAGCTATTTCGCCATATACACCCGCTGCATGCCGCTTTGAACCCAGTTGTTCAAATTATACCTTACAAGCATTTACAAAACACGGATTGTTAAAAGGAGGTTGGTTATCAATGAAACGCATTATTAGCTGCAATCCTTGGGGAAAAAGTGGTTATGATCCGGTACCCTGATTTTAGATTGATGATTAAAGATTTTAGATTTTAGAAGTTTATTTTAGAACACAGATGACAAAGATTAAAGGGATTTACACTGATTTTCTTTGTGATACTTTCTGTTACAAAATTAGCTCGCAAAGACGCGAAGTCGCAAAGATTTTAATAATTACCAAAATTTCTTCAATCTGTGTTCCTGAATTTTGTTTCAAGTTGGAAGTTGATTTTTGAAATTGACATTGCTCTTGAATAAATTTCTTATCGTAATTTTAACATGTTTCCCAATAATAATATTTATTTTTACGCTTTAATCATTTACACAAAATTATGATTCACGCACTTAATATGGTTTGGAATCCTTCAGAAGGGTTTGATTTAGGATTTTTCTTATTGCGTTTTTACAGCCTTTCCTGGGTATTGGCTTTTGGATTAGGTTGGTATATAATGAAACCTATTTTCAATAGAGAAAACGAATCGGTTGAAGCATTAGATAAATTATTTATCTATACACTTGTGGCTACCATGCTTGGTGCACGATTAGGACACGTGATTTTTTATCAACCTGAATTATTTAGCGAAGATCCATGGAGTGTTCTATTACCAATAAGTACAAAACCCTCAATTCATTTTACAGGTTTTGCAGGATTAGCCAGCCATGGAGCAGCAATTGCAATAATAGCTACTATGTTTTATATTCAAAAACGGGTAATTAAACGTTCCTTTTTATGGATATTAGATCGAATTGTAATTCCAGTTTCATTAGGTGCAATTTTCATTCGTTTAGGGAATTTCTTCAACTCGGAAATCGTAGGAACTAAAACAGATAGTGCTTTTGGGATACAATTTTTAAGAGACAAATACAGTCCAACCGAAGCCATGCAAATAACTCAAATGGGAGATAAAAACGAAGCTTACAACACGATAGCTTCCAATCCTCAATTCTCTGAATTTTTAGCGGCTGTAACGCCAAAACACCCCGCGCAATTATATGAAGCCATAAGTTATGTTTTTGTTTTTGCTATATTGATGTTTTTATATTGGAAAACCGAAGCAAGAAATAAAGCTGGTTATTTATTTGGTTTGTTCTTAATTTTACTATGGTCAATTCGTTTTGTAGTTGAATTTGTAAAAGAAAGTCAAGGTGGATTTGAAGAATACCCAATTTTTAATTCCCTTTCAACGGGACAATGGTTAAGTATTCCATTTATTATTATTGGATTCTATTTTGTATTTAAAGCAAAGGAAGCACATAAAGCATAATCCAAAGCATTTAAATAGATATTAAAAAAAGCGTTTAGTCAATTCTAAGCCCTTTTTTTATTTAAGTACATGAGAGATTCAATAATATGAAAATCGAATCAATTATAGTCTGTAACTAATTAAATATTAGAATATCTATTTCCCTAATACAATCCAGAATTATAAATAAGAAGTTTGTATAAATAAAAAAACTGCTTTCAATGAAAGCAGCTTTTTATTATTAAAACGTGTACTAATTACGCGTGTCTTTTTTCTATTTCATCAATTTCACTTTTCTTCATTGAGTCAACCAAAACTGGAGTTGCAATGAATAAAGAAGAATAGGTTCCAATTATAATACCAATTAACATAGCAAAGATAAATCCTCTAATAGATTCTCCACCAAAAATGAACATGATTAATAATACCATAATCATCGTTAATGAAGTATTCAATGTTCTAGAAAGCGTTGTATTAATAGATGCGTTTACCACTTCTTTGAAAGTACCTTTACGTTTACCATCTAAAAACTCTCTAATTCTATCAAATACAATTACGGTATCATTCATTGAATATCCAATAACTGTTAAGATCGCTGCGATAAAATGTTGGTCCATTTCCATGTGGAAAGGCATAAATTTATAACAGATAGAATAAACACCTAGAACAAAAATAACGTCATGCGCTACTGCAGCAACTGCTCCAATAGAATATCCATATTTTCTGAACGAGATTACTAAGTATAGAGCAACGACTAACATTGCACCAATAACAGCCCAAAACGAGTTTGTTTTAATATCTGCAGAGATAGTTGGACTTACCTTTGAACCATATAATACTCCAAACTTTTTACCTTCGTATAAATTAATGAATTTTTCGTAGGTAAGATCTTCATTGAAGTATTTCTTAAGTCCGTTATATAACTTTTGGTTTACTTCTTTATCGATAGCAATACCTTCTTCTTTAATTTTATATTTAGTAGTAATTTTCAATTGATCTGCATCACCAAAAACTTTTGCTTCAACAGGTAATCCAAACTCTTTTGAAAGTTCTTCTGAAACTACATTTGACTCAACTGGTTTCTCAAATTTTATTTGATATGTTCTTCCTCCAACAAAATCAACACCTTCATCTAATCCATTAACAAAGAACGAAACACAGCTAACAACAACTACAACTGATGAAAACAAATAAGTCCATTTTTTTACTTTAATAAAATCAAAATGGAAACCTGTAAACCAATTTTTAGTTATCGCTGTTGAGAAGTTTAATGTTCTATTTTTAGCAATATCTCTATCAATAAAAATTCTAGCAATAAAAATTGAAGTAAATAAAGAAGTAAAAATACCAATCAATAATGTTAATGCAAAACCTTGAATAGGTCCAGTTCCAAAAATAAATAATATAATTCCGGTTAAAATGTGAGTAACGTTTGCATCTACAATAGAACGCATAGCTCCTTTCCATCCATAAGAAATATCAACTACATCAGCAAGCGATTTTCCTTCACGTAATTCTTCTTTAGCTCTTTCATAGATAATAATGTTAGCATCTACTGCTGTACCCAAAGTTAAAACGATACCTGCAATACCTGGTAATGTCAATACAAAACCAAAACTAGCCATTACACCAAATAAGAATAATACGTTTAATAATAAAGCTGCATTAGCGTACCAACCTGCTCTACCGTAGTAAAACACCATCCATACACACACAAGAATAAATCCTACTAGTGAAGAAAGAATACCAGCATCAATTGATTTTTGTCCTAACGATGGACCTACTTCAGCTGATTGAATAATTTCTGCAGCAGCTGGTAATTTTCCAGCTCTTAAAACATTAGCTAAATCTTTTGTTTCTTCTAATGTGAAGTTTCCAGAAATTTCTGATTGACCACCAGTAATTGCTCCTTTACTTACACCTGGTGCAGAATATACTGTATTATCTAAGACAATTGCAATAGCATTTCCTTGTTGCGAAACTGCTCCAGTAATTTTTTCCCACAATCTAGCACCATTTGCATTCATTTGCATAGAAACAGCTGGTTTACCAAATTGATCAAAAGTATCTTTAGCATCAACAATAACCCCACCACTTAATGGCGCTACGTTATCTCTCGTTCCTTTTAAAACATATAACTCATTAGCATCAGGCATTTTAGGATTAACTTTACCCCAAGCAAATCTAATATTTGTTAAATTAGCTGGAAGTAACGCTCTGATATCTGCTCTTTTTAAATATCCATTAATAACGGCTGTATCTTTTATGTTAAAGAAACCAATTCCCTGTTGACCAGGGCCAACCATTTTACCTAAAAAAGGACTTGTTTTTGCAGCAGAAGTATCTGCTTTATCAGTCAATAAAGAATCAATTCCTGAAGTTTTAACGGGAGCCGCTTTAACTTTTATTTCCGTTTTCTTAAGCGCTTCATCTGCAGCCATAACAAAACCAGAAACTTCATCTAATTTATAAGTTTCCCAAAATTCTAATTGGGCGGTACCTTGTAATAAATTTTTAATACGATCTACATCCTTAGCACCAGGTAATTCTACAAGAATTCTTCCTGAATTACCTAACATTTGAATGTTTGGTTGAGTTACACCAAATTGATCGATACGTTTTCTTAGTACATTAAATGCACTTTCAACAGACTCTAATACTTTCTTTTTAAGAATTGGCTCAACTTGTTTATTAGTCATGCCATTTTTAATTTCAGCTTCCAGGTTTCTGTTACCAAAAACATCTGCAGCCGCTAAATTTATATTTGCATTATTTGCTTCAACAAAGAAAGCATCAATATAATCTTGATTTCCTTGTTGATTTGTTTTAGCATCTGCTAATGCTTTATTAAAAGCAGCATTTTTAGAATCGTTTGCCAATCCTTTCAAAACATCTTTAACAGATATTTGAAGAATTACATTGATTCCTCCTTCTAAGTCAAGACCTTTATTTAATTGTTTTTGTCTAACTTCATTGAATGTATATCCTAAAACAGGATAAACCTCTACTTTACCGATTGAATCTAAATATGCTAATTCTTTTTTTGAATCTCCTTTTGCAAAAGCTTTAGCATCTTTTTCGATACCACTAGCAACAAAAGTAAAAGAAAGCTGGTATACACATACCAAGGCAAAGATAATTGCGAAAAATTTAATAAGTCCTCTATTCTGCATTACTCTAAAATTTATTTATTCTATATTATAAAAACGGACAAATATATAATTTACAATAGGATTAAGCAATTTTATTTTAGATTAAAATGCGCTTTTTATGTAAGTTTTCTATAATATAAAGATTATTAGCTATAAATGAGTTATTTAAGCATTAAAATATCTAAAAAAAGTAAGACATAATTATAAATATTTTCGAATTTACTTTTCAAAAAAAAACCATCAATTTCTTGATGGTTTTTTTTAGATTATATAATTTAAGTTATAATACCGATTTTAAATCTGCATTCATAGCACGAACTGCATCGGCTGATTTAGCAAAAGCTGCTTTTTCAGCATCATTTAATTGAACATCAACAATTTGTTCAATTCCGTTTTTACCAATTATACAAGGAACTCCCATACAAATATCATCCTGACCATATTCTCCTTCTAAAAATACCGAACATGGAATCATTCTTTTTTGATTGTTTAATATACTATCTACTAAATAAGCAACAGAAGCTCCTGGTGCATACCAGGCCGATGTGCCCAATAAACCTGTTAAAGTTGCTCCACCTACCATGGTATCTGCCGCTACTTTATCTAAAGCTTCTTGTGATAAGAAATTAGAAACTGGTGCTCCATTATAAGAAGCTAAACGTGTTAATGGAATCATGGTAGTATCACCGTGACCTCCAATAACCATTCCTTGAACATCATTAGCTGGTTTATCTAAAGCTTTTGACAAAAAATATTTGAAACGTGAACTATCTAAAGCTCCACCCATTCCAATTACTCTGTTTTTTGGTAATCCAGTTGCCTTTAAAGTTAAATAGGTCATGGTATCCATTGGATTAGACACCACTACTATAATTGCGTTTGGAGAATGTGTTAAAACGTTATCTGCAACCGATTTTACAATTCCAGCATTAATTCCGATTAATTCTTCACGTGTCATCCCTGGTTTTCTAGGAATCCCTGATGTAATTACCACCACCTCACTTCCAGCTGTTTTTGAATAATCACCAGTTGTTCCACTTAATTGAGTGTTAAATACGGTTGTAGTAGCACATTGCATAATATCCATAGCTTTACCTTCAGCAAAACCTTCTTTGATATCTACTAATACAACTTCACTTGCAATTCCTCTGTAAGAAATTACGTCTGCACATGAAGCACCTACGTTACCCGCACCCACTATCGTTACTTTCATTTTTAATTTTATTATATTAAACGTTTATTTTTTGCAAATTTACCAAAAGCAAACTACTTTTTTCAAGTAAAAATGTTAAATTGATATCTGTTATTTTGATTAAAAATGAAAATTAAGCATCAATTTTTGCATAAGCTGCATTTTTCTCGATAAACTCCCTACGTGGCGGAACCTCATCACCCATTAACATTGAGAAAACTCTGTCTGCTTCTGCTAAACTATCAATAGTTACTTTTCTAAATGTTCTGTATTCTGGATTTAGAGTAGTTTCCCATAATTGCTCTGCATTCATTTCTCCAAGACCTTTATAACGTTGAATTGTAGCACTTCCGCCCATTTTTTCGTTAGCTATATCTCTTTGATTATCATTCCAAGCATATTCTTTTTTGTTTCCTTTTTTTACTAAATATAATGGAGGTGCTGCTATATAAACGTGTCCTTGTTCGATTAACTCTTTCATATATCGGAAAAAGAACGTTAATATTAAGGTAGAAATGTGAGAACCATCAACATCGGCATCACACATGATTACTACTTTGTGGTAGCGCAATTTTTCTAAGTTTAGTGCCTTTGAATCTTCAGCAGTTCCCACGGTAACACCTAAAGCAGTAAAAATATTTCGAATTTCTTCGTTTTCAAATACTTTGTGTTGCATGGCTTTTTCCACATTCAAAATTTTACCACGTAAAGGCAAAATGGCTTGAAAAAATCGGTCACGGCCTTGTTTTGCCGTTCCACCTGCAGAATCTCCCTCGACAAGAAAAATTTCACATTTTGCTGGATCTTGTTCAGAACAATCTGATAATTTTCCTGGTAATCCACCGCCACCCATAACGGTTTTACGTTGCACCATTTCACGCGCTTTCTTAGCAGCATGACGGGCTTGAGCAGCCAAGATTACTTTTTGAACGATAATTTTTGCATCATTTGGATTTTCTTCCAAATAATTTTCCAACATTTCTGAAACCGCTTGAGAAACTGGAGAAACTACTTCTCTATTTCCTAATTTAGTTTTTGTTTGCCCCTCAAACTGAGGTTCTTGCACTTTTACCGAAATAATAGCTGTTAAACCTTCGCGAAAGTCATCTCCAGAAATTTCAAATTTTAATTTATCTAATAATCCTGATGAATCGGCATATTTTTTAAGCGTACGCGTTAATCCCATTCGGAAACCTTGTAAGTGCGTTCCACCTTCATGAGTGTTGATGTTATTTACGTATGAAAAAATATTTTCGGTATAACTTTCATTGTAAATCAACGCTACCTCAACTGGAACTTCTCCTTTTTCGTGTTCCATACTGATAACGTGGCTAATTATTGGCACACGATTACCGTCTAAAAACTTAACGAATTCTTTCAAACCTTCTTTAGAATGAAAGGTTTCCACTGGCTGACTTCCGTCTTCTGCCAAGTGACGCTTATCAGTTAAGGTTATATTTATTCCTTTATTAAGAAACGAAAGTTCACGTAAACGAGAAGCTAAAGTATCATAAGCATATTCTAATGTTTGTGTAAAAATGGTTGCATCAGGTCTAAAGGTAACCATTGTACCTCTCTTATCGGTTGTTCCAATTTGCTTAACTGGATACATTGCTTTACCTTTCTCATATTCTTGCTCGTATATTTTTCCTTCACGATAAACGGTTGCTCTCAAATGATCTGAAAGTGCATTAACACACGAAACACCTACACCATGCAATCCTCCAGATACTTTATACGAATCTTTATCAAATTTCCCTCCAGCTCCAATTTTGGTCATTACCACTTCTAATGCAGACACACCTTCCTTTTTGTGTAAATCTACTGGAATACCACGACCATTATCTTCAACAGTAACAGAATTATCTTCGTTTATAGCTACATGAATTGTATCACAATGACCGGCTAAAGCTTCATCGATTGAGTTATCTACTACTTCATACACCAAGTGATGCAAACCTCTTACTCCAGTATCTCCAATATACATGGAAGGACGCATTCTTACGTGCTCCATTCCTTCTAACGCCTGAATACTGTCTGCCGAATAATTGTTTTTCTTAACTTCTTCGCTCATATAATTATCTCTTAAATATTCGATTTTTAATTAACAGACAAATATAACTATTTCGTAAAAAAATCAACTACAAATAAGCGCAAAAACCTATTAAGTTATTAACATTTGTTAAAAACAAAAACGCCAACAATTTCCAGTTGACGCATTCTAAAAAATCCGATTATTTATAAAAATTTAAGCCTACTTATTCTACTTCATGAATAGTGAAAGTAATTCCATTTACAACAACCATATCGTGTAGTTTTTTACCCATTAATTGACTTCCAAGAGGCGATTGTGGCGAAACTGATAAAACCGTAACATCTTCAATAAGAATTTTAGGTAAAGCAGCACTAATGAATAACTGCATCGCATTGACTTTAACATAACTTCCTAAGAAAATTGTTGCTGTGGTATTGGAAACGTCAATTTTTTCAAGAATATCTTTTAATGCAATGGTTTCTTTGAGTTTGTTGGTTAACTTTTCTTGTTCTAAATGCATCATCGATAAAGCGGTTTCGTGCTTATCGCCTGCAGAACCTTTTGCATCGTTTAGTGCATCATCAGACAAACCCGAAATCATATCTTGATAGACATCTATTTTGTCCTCTAATAATACTAAATGATGTTGCTTTATTTTTTGTTTGAATGTCATGATGAATGTTTAACCACAAAGTGCACAACGATTTAAAACTTTGCGAACCATGCAAAAACCTTGTGTCTTTATGTTTAAGAATTAGAAATCAAACTTGTAATTAGCTCCTATTAACACTTGAATTCCCTGTACTGGAAAATTAGCCCATCGATTGTTTTGTTGATTTGCTAAATTATTTCCTTTTAAGAAAGCAGTTAGTCTAGTATTGTATTTATAACCCACGTGTGCATTCAAATCGAAATAACTATCTAAAGTAACCAATTGTTGCGAAAATGTTGGTGGAAAAACAGTAGCATCATTTTGGATTGATACCAAATCTTTTCTTTCTCCAACAAAAAACACATTAGCACCTGCATACCATTTTTTGTTTATGTCAAAATCTAGAGTGGTTCCAATTTTTAATTGAGGTAAATTCCATGCTTCAGCTTGCGTATCTGATGAATAATTATTGTAAGTACCGTTGATTCCAAATGAAATGTTTTTAGAAAAATCGGCTTTTAATTCACCAAACAAACTCATTGTTTTTACATTATCATAAACTACTCCAAATGAATTACCGTAAGCATATCCTTCTGTATTTGTGGATAAAACATTGAATTTATTATTTAAAAATAATGCTTTGTTATCTTGATTTAAAAAGGAAGCCTTTACATTAAATGCAACCGAATTAGCTAATTTTCCTTTCAAACCTGCATAAATATCAAATTTATTATCGGTTGGCTCAATAAAAAGTGTAGGAGATAAAAACGGATTCTCATCGACAAAATCAGCGTACGAGTTTTGTTGCAAATTACCTTCTGCGCCAGCATAAACAATTAAAATATCGCCTACTAATTTATAGGATGCTTTGATGTTTGGATAAATATAAATGCTATTTTTGTTTAAAGGCATTCCAATGGTATTTCTATTTAAAACTGAGTAAAAAACACTTGCGCCTACTTGAACTGACAAATCGTCTTGTTGGTAGAAAATACTTGGACTAAAGCCGAAATTAAGTGAAGAGTAGTTATATGCAGAATTGATTAAATCAATATGTCTATCAAAATCTCCGCTAACATAATCAAAAACAAAATCTGTATTAATTTTTTGATTCAGCACTTTAAAATTCAAAGTCGGTTTTACAAAAAATCGATTTTCGCTAGAATCAAAACCATCGGTAAAACGCTTAAACTGAATACTTGCTTCATTGAAAACACCTTCCTTTAAAGCTATTTTTCCGCCTAGAGTAATAGTATTATAGTTTTGTTTCGAATCGATATTCTGGATAATCGCATCCGTAAAAATACTATAATTAGGCAATCCATACCAGTTATACATTTGATTTTTAACCCCTAAATCAATATTCCAACTCAAATTGCGCTCACGTACACCATAGGTTAAATCTAAACTAGTATTGGCATATTTATCATCTAAAACCAAATCTTTAATTCCGCCTTGAGAAGATAAATGGCGTAACATAGTACCAAAGTAACTTGTCCTACTGATGTTTTTTGTTACGAATAACTCGGCGTTAGCAGTTCCATAGTTGCCAAAACCAAGCGTTGCATAATTGTTAAATAATTTTTCTTTTTCCTGAGGATCAACCGTTGCAGCTGTTCCTTTACTTGGAGTAAAAGTTGAAGCTACCGGAAACGAAAAAATATTATATTGAATTGTTTCCTTTTTATGAGAGTCTTCATCTGCTAAAGAGGGAATTTCTTTCACTTTAAACGCATCAGAAATGGTTGGTGTATATGGTTTTACAATATTCACCACCTCTGAACCTATATTTTCATCTTTTACTTGAGAAAAAGAAAATTGGATTCCAAATACTATTAAAACTACGGCGATTACTTTTAATTTCTTCATGTTCAATATTTTTAAATGAGATACTAAATCGAGTTCAGCATGACAATGAAATAAGATTATTAGTTAGTGATTGATGAATTACGTTTGGCTTCTTCTACTTTTATATAATCTAGCTCTTTTTGGGCCTCAGCAACTACATCAGCATAATCTGTAAAATTTTCAATAACACTTTGCAAAATTTCGGTGGCTTGAAAGCTATCATTCATACTAAAATAATTTTTAGCCATAATGATTAATGCTTTCGACCCAAAATATTTATATCCCGAATAGTCTACAGCAATGTTTTCAACCACTTTGTTTGAAGCTTCAAACTTTCCTTCTTTATTTTTAAAATAAGCATCATAATATAAGGCTTCGGCTTTTAATTCGCCTTTGGCAATTTTATTTAATTTTTCGTAAGCCTCTTTTGCTTTGGCTTCGTCATTGGTTTTTATAGCCGAACGTGCAACTATAATTTGCGCATCACTTTTAATTTGATCTTCAATTTTATCATTTTTCAATACTTTATCGGCATAAACCACTGCGTTTGCATAATCTTCTTTTTCATAAAATGATTTCATCAAATTAGATTGAGCATAAGTGGTATTTTGAGGAAATTCTGCTTCGGTTTCTAAACGCTGTAAAACAGGAATAGCATTATTATAATCCTTAGCTTTTAAATACACTTGACACAAACGAGCCAATGCCTGTTCTGTATATTCACTACGCGATTTAGAAACTACAAATTCATAATGTTTGATGGTATTATTTTCTAAATTATCTGCAAAATATAATTGTGCTAAATAAAAATTTGCTTTTAGCGCATGTAAACCATTTGGAAACTTACTCACATAACTTGTAAATCCAGAAATTGCTTGTTTTGCATTATTTTGTAAGTATTGTTTTTCAGCTGATTCATACGTATCGTTATCTAAATCTGCGTTTGAAACTTCAATAAAAGAAAGTGTTTTAACCCAATCGGCATATTCATCTACTTTTCCATTATCTACATAAATTAAACGTGCCGTTGAAACTGCTTCAAGCGATTCAGGAGAATTTGGAAACTCTGCTACAACTTTTTTAAATTTTACTAAAGCTTGTTCTTCTTTATTTCCATTGTAGAAAATTAATCCTTGCTTTAAAATAGCTTTGGCAACATATGAACTGGAAGTATGATTAGCTATTAAATCATCATATGTTAAAAGTGCTTTTTCATTTAAAGTCTGATTTACATAGGTATTCCCTAATTCATACAACGCATCATCAATATATTGCGATTTAGTATATGTTCTACTAAACTTTTCTAATTCCTCCATTTTTCGTTCTGGCTTGTTTACAAAACCATAACTGATTCCTTTTTGAAATGCTGCATAATCTGCATCAACACTTTTCATATCGATTACTTTGTTATAAGCATCCATTGCTGGCCAGTATTTTGCAGCCATAAAATTACAATCGCCCAAACGCAAGTAAGCATCCATTAATCTTATTTTGTCTTCTTTTTGAGAAAGAGTGTAATCTCCAAAATATTTAATGGCGCTAGCATAATCTTTCAATTTAAAATAAGCATATGCTAAATTGTAGTTTGCATTTTTAAACTCGGGCGTAGTTGAAGCTTCAGAAGCACTTAAAAACTGTAAGAAAGTTAATTTTGCTTCTTCAAATTGATCTAAATTATACTCGGTTTCCCCTTTCCAGAATAACGCTCTAGCCGTAAATTTTGCTTCTTTATTTTCAGCCATCGATTTTTTAAATAAGGAATAAGCTCCTTTATAATCAACATCAGTATACAATTCTAAACCTCTAAAGAACATTACTTTTTGATAGGCTAATTTATTTTCAGGTGATTTATTTTTTTCTAATAGCACTAAGGCTTCTTTATAATTTTTTGAAGTAATGTAGGAACTAATCAATAAGGTATTGATTTCTTGTTTATAAGAAGTATTTGGATATTTAGACAAATAAACATTCATGATTTCTGGAACCGATTGATATGGATTTCCAATTTCATAGCTTAATTTAGCATAATTCAAATAAGCATCTTCTTGAATTTTTAAATCAAATGTCATTTCAGAAGCCGTTTTAAACGCATTCAAAGCTTGTTGTTTTTTATCGGTTTTTAAATAACTTTCTGCTAAATGATAATAGGCATTTTGAGACACAACATCTTTACCTTCAATTATTTTATTAAATTGAGTTATAGCATTTTCATAGTCTTTTTGTTGGTAATAAACATAACCTAATTGATATAAATCTGTATTATTCCATTTTCCATTTTTTCCTTTATAATCAGCTAAAAAAGGTAATGCCAAATCATATTTTTTCAAATTAAAATAACTTTCACCAATGATTTTAGATAATTCACTTTTCTCATTTTCATTTGCTTTTGGTAATTGCGTAATTCCTAAATCAATTGCTTTTTGAAAATTCCCTAATTTAAAATTCATATCCGCTTGAAAATATCCCATTTTTTCTTGATATTTTTCTTGATCGGCTACCTGGTCAAAATAATTATTAGCGGTTTTATAATCATCCGAAGCATAAGATATATAGCCTAAATAATATTTAGCTTGATTTCCAAATGTTGCAGAATTCAACACTAAATTAAAATGTTTTGAAGCTTCTTTATTATTTTTCAGAGCAAAAAAGGCATATCCTTTCTGAAAATCATAACGCTCTTTATCATCCGCATCCATTGAATTTGTATTTACCTTGTCAAACCACTCCAATGTTTTTTGATAATTTCCTTCTTCAAAATAATATTGAGCAACTTCAATAAACGCTTGATTGGTTTTAGCACTGATAGGATAATCTTGTACAAATTTTAACACTAAGGCGTCGGCTCCAACTTGATTTAATCTTATGGCACAATTCGCTATGTAATAAGCACAATCTGAAGCAATTTCTTGTTGTTGCACTATTACTTTTTCAAACAAAATTTGAGCCGATAAATATTGCTTTTCTTTATAAAGCTCCACTGCTCTATTGTACTCATTTAAATCATGAGTATATACAGAAGGTTTTTGAGCAATAAGCGCTCCTGAAAAGAATACAAATAAAATTGAAAGCTGAATATATTTTATCATTTTACATACTATTTATGATTTTCAAATATAAGATTTATTAAAGGTATTAACGAAGATTATTAACATATTATTGTCTTTTTTTGAACATAGTTTTTAACCAAATTGACTATTTTTAATTGAAAAGTGGATAAAATTTTGAAACCGAACGATAAGTTCTTACTTTTACATTTTAAAATAAAATTTTACTATGTCAGAAACAGTTCTTTCTTTAAAAAACGTGACTATTTATCAAGATCAAAATCCAGTATTAACCGATGTGAATATTGAAGTTAACCATGGTGAGTTTATTTACTTAATAGGTAGAACAGGATCGGGAAAAAGTAGTTTTTTAAAAACACTTTATGCTGATTTAGCATTAACCGAAGGAACAGGAAGTGTCGTTGATTATGACTTAGCTACTTTAAAAGAAAGCGACATACCCTATTTGAGAAGAAAATTAGGGGTTGTATTTCAAGATTTTAAATTATTACCTGATCGTAGTGTAAAAGATAATTTACTTTTTGTTTTAAAAGCCACAGGCTGGTCTGAACAAGAAGAAATGGATGTTAAAATTGAAGAAGTTTTAGATAAAGTTGGCATGAAAGGTTTTGCCTCTAAAATGCCTCACCAACTTTCGGGTGGTGAACAACAACGTGTAGGAATTGCAAGAGCTTTACTAAACGATCCTGAACTAATTTTAGCCGATGAACCAACTGGTAATTTAGACCCACAAACCAGCATTGAAGTAATGGAAGTTCTCCGAAAAATTAATGCAAACGGCAAAACGATTTTAATGGCAACTCACGACTATGCATTGGTTTTAAAATACCCTTCAAAAACATTAAAATTTGAAGAAGGAAAAATGTTTGAAGTGATTCAAAGAACGGTGTAAATGTTATCTATATTAATTCCCACATATAACTATAACGTTTATCCATTAGTTACGGAATTAAAAAGTCAAGCAGATACTTTAGGTATTAATTATGAAATCTTGGTTCAAGATGATTGTTCTACAAATATTGAAAATATAAATCAAAACAGCAAAATTGAAGATTTTACTAATGGTGCAATTTTTTATAATAAAGTAAATTTGGGTAGAGCAAAAAACCTAAATTTATTAGTAAAAAAAGCTAAATTTAACTGGCTAATAATTTTAGATTGTGATATGTTTCCATTTGATTCTAATTTCATATTAAATTATTTTACTGCAATAGAATCTAATAAAGCTTCTTTTTATTTTGGAGGCATATTATATAAAAATGAAACACCTAAAAAGGACGAATTTCTAAGGTGGATTTATGGTAATAAAAGAGAAGCAATTCCTTTAGAAATTAGACAAAAAAACAAATATAAATACGCTCTAACTTCAAATATATTGGTAAAAAAATCAATATTAATAACAACACCATTTAATTCATTATTAACAAAATATGGTTTTGAAGATTTAGTTTTAATTTTAGAACTAAAAAAATTAAATATTGATATTCAGCACATTAAAAATCCTTTATATCATTTGAATTTAGAAAAATCTATTGTTTTTATTGAAAAACATCATACTTCTTTAGAAAATTTAAAATTATTATTAGATTTAAAAATAATTGCTTCAAAAGCAACAAGAATGAGTTTTTTAAAACAGAAAATTTCATTTTTCCCTGTAAATTATATTATTATAACAACTTTTAAGTTATTTAGAACTCAAATTATTAAAAACTTAACTTCAAAAAAACCAAAATTATTTTTATTTGATTTTTATAGATTAGGCTATTTTTTAAACTTATATCATTCTAAATAATGGCAACCGTTTCAATCGTAATTCCGCTTTACAACAAAGGTTTCATAATTCACAAGACCATAAAATCGGTTTTAGAACAAACGTTTACCGATTTTGAAGTAGTAATTGTTAACGATGGTTCAACCGATTCTAGTTTTGAAATTGTTTCTCAATTTTCTGATAAACGAATCAAATTATTTCAACAAGAAAATAAAGGTGCAGCTTCAGCAAGAAATGTAGGAATTGAAAAAGCAACTTCCAATTTAATTGCTTTTTTAGACGCTGATGATTTTTGGTATCCAAATCATTTAGAAGAATTAGTAAAATTATATACAGATTTTCCTAATTGTGGCATGTATTGCAACAGATTTCAAACAAAAATTGCTAAAAATAAAACGTTAAACAATTCTTATTCATACAGTATTTCTGATGATTTTAGAGGAATTGTACCCGATTTTTTTGAAGCAAGTTTAATTAATCGAGTGGCATTTTCCTCAGCTATATTGATTTTAAAACAAGTGCTTTTAGATAATAATTGTTTTAATAGTGATGTTTCAAGCGGTCAAGATGTTGAACTTTGGACAAAAATAGGCATTACAAATTTAGTTGCAATTAACAATAAAATTACCGTTATTTATAATTATGACCTGCCAAATAGTTTAACAAAAACGCCAATTACAAAAAAAACCTTAGTGGATTTTTTGCAATTTGCTACTGCTGAAAAAGAAAACAAAAGTTTAAAAAAATTTCTTGATATTTATCGACTAGAATATGCCTTACAATTCAAAATAGCAGGCTCTTTTAAACAATCTCAATTCTATTTGAAAGATATAACAAGTAAAATTCCATTAAAGACAAGATTTTTATTGCAATTACCTGTTTCTTTTTTGCGTTTCTTCTTAAAAATAAAACACTATTTGAAACGTTTTGGAATTGACTTTACGGTTTATCACTAATTTTTTGAGTGTATAAATTTGTCAAAGGTTCTTATGTAATCGTCTTCCTCAAAAACAGCTGAAGCAACAACTAAACAAACTGCACCAGAGGAAAAGTTTTTCAATTCGCGCCAAATTCCGTTTGAAATGAGCAACCCTTCAAAAGGTTTATTAAGAGTAATCACTTTTTCTTTTTGTCCATCGTTTAAAATAACATCAAAGCTACCCGAAAGTGCCACTAAAAATTGTTTCAATTGTTTATGCGCGTGACCACCTCTTTCAGCTCCAGCAGGAACATCATACAAATAGTAAACGCGCTTAATATCAAAAGGAACTATATCGTGTTCAATAACCGATAAATTTCCTCTTGGATCTTCTATTTTTGGAATAGATAATAATTTACAATCTTGTAGTGTTGACATATAGATTCTTTCCTTTAATAGCTTCTTTATATAGTTGACTAATTTCTGTAAAATTAATTTTACCCTGTTTTACATCGAAAAATAATTTCAAAGCTATCCAAAATAAATACATTTTACCAAAAATTCGATAAAAAACTGCGCCTTGCACAAAATAAATAGAAGAAATAGCTGTTTTTTGTCCTGTTGAAGGTTGTGAGTGTGAAACTAATTCTTCAGGAACAAACCCTATTTTTAAACCTTTTTTAATTCCATCCGAAACAAATATAGCTTCTTCACCCATGAAAAATTCAGTTCCTAAACCGAAATTTTCATTAAATTGTATGTTTTCTTCTATTAAACTTTCTCTTTTAAATACAAGTTCCACTGAAGATGTATTTAATACTTCAAAATTAGTAAGTTTAGATTGAAATGTTCTTGGATATTTCTTAGTTAAATTGCCTTGACTGTTTAAAAATTGAAATCGAAAGCCATCATGTTTTGGATACAAGTTAAATGCCTTAATAATTTTATTTTCAAACTTTTGTTGAAATACTACATCGTCATCTGTAAAAACTAGTAATTTTTTTGTAGCATTATTTAAAGCTAAATTCCTACTTTTTGATAAGCCACTTTCGTACACATTGAATACTTTTATGCATTCTATATTAGAAATTAAAATTTTATCTGCTGATGTTTGATTAATAATTAGCAAATTAAATTTGCGGTAATCTGAAAGTAAAAACATACGTTCCAAAAAATCGAAATTAGTTTGGTTCATAGTAGAAATTAATATTTCTATATCCGATTTTTGATACATTTTTAGCAATTATAGTATATTTACACAAATATAGTGATTAGCGATTAGTGATTAGTGATTAGACTTCAAATTTTTTATGAAAATACTTTTACTTGGTGAATATAGCCGTTTACATAATTCTTTAAAAGAAGGATTGGTGGCGCTTGGTCATGAAGTAACTATTGTGGGTTGTGGTGATAAGTTTAAAAAATTACCAGTTGATTATTCTATCTATGCACAAATTTGCAACGAAAACAAAATTGCAAGTTTTCTATTTAGAGGATTTCGAAAAGTTATTGGATTGGATTTCGAAAAAATAGAAAAAGCCATTCGATTTTATTTGCTATTACCTGATTTAAAGGGGTTTCATCATGTGCAACTAATAAATTCTGATGCTTTAGAAACTTATCCTATTCTATCCCGATTTTTATATAAAAAAATCTTTAAAAAAATTAAAAGCAGAAGTTTATTAATTTGTGGTGACGAAACGCCAATTGTGGATTATCTTTTTAAAAAAGAATTGAAATATTCAGTTTTAACGCCTTATTTTGAAAATAATTCATTAGAGAAAGAATTTCAATTTTCATTGAAATACAGAAAAAAAAGTTATAGAAAAACCTTCGATTGGTTGTCTATAAAATGTCAAAATTTAATCACATCTGACTTAGATTATGAAATTCCAATGCAAAAAATGGGATTTCAAACTACTTTTATTCCAAATCCAATAAATACAACATTAATTCCATTTCAAAATTTAGAAATTGAGGATAAAATTATCGTTTTTTTAGGTATTAATCGGTTAAGTTATACTAAAAAAGGAATCAACTATTTTGAAAAAGCATTGGAAATTATACAAAAAAAATATCCAAATAAAGTTGAAATAATTACAACTGAAAATCTTCCTTATGATGAATATATTTTAAAATATAACAAAGCGCATATTCTACTGGATCAAGTATTTGCTTATGATCAAGGATATAATGCATTAACAGCTATGGCGAAGGGAAAAGTAGTTTTTACTGGTGCCGAAACTGAATTTTTGAATCATTATCAACTGCAAGAAGATGAAGTTTGTATTAATGCCTTACCCGATGAAAACGAAATTGCTTCAAAACTTTCGTTTTTAATTGAACATCCTGAACAACTAATTAAGATTTCTAGAAACGCTCGTGAATTTATAGAGAAAGAGCATAATTATACAATTATTGCGCAGAAGTATTTAGCGTGTTGGTTTGACAAATAATTTTCTAAAATAAAAAAGCAAAACAACAAAATACAATACATAAGTAACTGCATAAGCCATTACAGCTCCTTCACTTCCAAATTTTGGAATAAGTAAATAACTTGAAGAAAATAAAACTGTAAATGATATAATCTCAGTTACAAAGTAATCTTTCATCATTTTTTTTGCATAAAAACGTATTCCTAAAATTAGGGCTAAAGCGCGGAAGAAATCACCCAAAAGTTGCCATAAAAACAAATCAGAAACTAATTCAAATTCTTTAGTTAATAAAACTTGAATTACAAAATTTCTCAAAAAATAAATTAAAACCAATCCAAACCCAAAAATTGGAATTATACCTTTGTAAAATGCAAATGTTAGTTTTCGTTCCTTATCTAAAGATTTCGCTTTTGTAAGTTCTGGTAAAAAATAAAATGTTATTAAAGTAGAAATAAACATCATATAAAATCCAGATATTCTTTGCATAGCTTCGTAGTATCCTGCAGCTTCTAATGATACTTCTTTAGTTATTAAATTTCTAATAAATATATAAAGTATTGGAGCTAAAACCGCTGAAAAAAGGGTCATTAATCCCAAGGGAAGTATGTGTTTTATATTCCTAAAATCAACATTTCTATTTAATAAAATTAGTTGAAAACAAAAATATTGAACAAAATAATATCCCGAAAATAAAAATTGGAATACCGACAATACTGAAATTGATATTAAAGCTCCATTGATACCAAATATCCACATTAAGAACAAAGAAATAAGCAACCCAGCAACGTAACTATATACTGAAATTGCAGTTACCTTTTTGTATTCACTAAAACCATTTAAGATTGCAACAAAAAACAAATGCAACACTTGAAAAGGAATTACAAAAGCAATAAAATATAAAACAAAATGATACTCTGAAGCGGAACCAAATATTTGGTTACTAAAAAACCTATTCCCAAGAAAAACTATAAAACTTAATAATAATGCCAATGAGCAAAATATCCAAAATAAAGAAGTTACCCAATTGTTTAATTGCTCTTTATTCTCATTATTTTTAGCACAGTTTTGAACTATTCCATTTTGTAAACCTAAAATTCCTATGTTTTCTATTGTAGATGTGAAATTTCTAAGATTCCCCATTAAAGCCATTCCAGAAGGTCCAATAAAGTAAGCAATGGCTTTTGAGGAAATAAAACCTGTTATTATTCGGACTAAAATACTAAGACTGTTTAAAGAAGTAACTTTAAACAAATGATTTTGAGTTATTTTTTTAAAAATATTCAAAATTAATACTTATTTAAAGTTGAAACAATATGCTTAATTTCATCATCTTTCAAAGTACTATTTAATGGAATACTTAAGACCTCATCATGAATTTTTTCAGTTGTTGGAAACGCTAAGTGATTCCAACTAGACAATGCTTTTTGTTTGTGTGGCGGTATCGGATAATGAATCATGGTTTCAATGCCGTTTTCTTTTAAATAATTTTGTAATGCTAATCGATTAGCGTTTCTAATGACAAACAAATGAAACACATGGTTTTTACTTTCATCCCAAAGCGGCAATACAATTTTATCGTTTTTAATTTCCGAAAGATAGCGTTTTGCAATTTGTCTTCTTATTTGATTTTCAGTATTTAATTGTTGTAATTTAATATTCAAAAAAGCAGCTTGTAGTTCGTCTAAACGTGAATTCACACCAATAATTTCGTTTTCATATTTGACTTTCGAACCATAGTTTCTCATCGAAAATAACACCTCTGCTAATGCATCATCATTTGTAGTTATTGCCCCTGCATCACCTAAAGCACCTAAGTTTTTTCCTGGATAAAAACTAAATCCTGATGCATTACCAAAATTTCCAGCTTTAGTTCGATTCCATTCTGCACCATGAGCTTGTGCCGCATCTTCTATAACTAACAAATTATGCTTTTTAGCAATCGAATTGATCACTTCCATTTCACACAATTGGCCGTAAAGATGAACGGGCAAAATAGCTTTGGTTTTTAATGTAATTTTCGCCTCAATTTTTTCTGAATCAATAGTGTATGCTTCTAGTCGAGGTTCAACTAAAATCGGCACTAAATCAGCTTCTAAAATCGCTAAAATACTTGCAATATAGGTATTTGCTGGAACTATAACTTCATCTCCTTTTTGTATTTTTCCAAGCTGAATATAGGCTTTAAAAATTAACACCAAAGCATCTAAACCATTTCCAACACCTATGCAGTGCTTGGTTCCACAATAAGTTGCAAAATTAGCTTCAAATGTTTTGACTTCATTTCCTAAAATATACCAACCCGAATCCAGAAGCTGCTTCATTTTTTGTTGAAAAGGAGCTTCAAAAGGTTGATTTATTTTTTTTAAATTTAGAAATGGAATCATATTAATACATTTTCTAAAAGTGTGTAATTCTTTGTTTCGATTTCATAGAAATTTTGAATAACAGTTCTGGCTCCAAATGATTCTTTCCAATAATGTAATTTTTCATTAAGCTGCTCTCCATTTTTTTCATTAGAAATTCCAAAATCAAAATATTTTGATTCTCTATATACTTTATTAATTAAATAATCATATAAAAAATCTAATCCACCATATAAATTATTAAAATCTTTATTACCAGCGATATATTGAGGATGAATAACATTATTTGTTTCAAATATGGTAACTCCTCCAATAATTTTTTTATCTAAATAAACATTGAACTGTTTAATTTTTGTTGGAAATTTTAATTTTAAATACTTAATCTCATCTAAAGTATGTACTGGAGAAACATTATATCTTTCTTTCAAATTCGGAATTAATAATTCGTTCCAAAAAATTTCAAAATCATCAACCTCTTTAATGACTAGATTGTTGTTTAATCCTTTTTCAATTCCTCTTTTACGAACTCTAGATTTCTCAACTTGATTTGGAATATCTAAAATTGCAATAGCGTCTCTTCTATAAAGTTTGGCATGAAGCAAAAAAGAAATGTATTCCATTTCATCCGATGGAATATTATTATAAATAGTTGGTATAATTTTTAGGTACAATTTTAAAATTTGTTGATTATACAAAAAACTCATCATGACCTGATTTATTTGTATTACTTCAAAAAGCATTGTCGAAGCACTAATAACCAATCCTCCATACGTCAAACCCTGATGCGAATACAAATTATCTCCCACCCTATTAGCCGGTAAAATTGCTTTTAAATGATTTTTCTCATCAAAAACAAGTAGTGAAAAATCTTCAAATCGATCACTATGGTATTCCATAAAATCGCGATGAAACAAAAAAGTAGCATTTTTAGCATTGGCCACAAATTCATTCCAAAGTGAATAATCTGAAGATTGATATTTTCTAATAGTATAACTTTTCAAAACTCAATTTTAATTTTGGAAAATTACTAATTTTTTAGCTGACATCAATTCAAAATTTATTTTTTTAAATAAAATGTAGTAAATTGGAACCAAAATTAATATTCTAAATAGCGTGAAAAAAATAATTTATTTTATTTTTCAATTACTTTTATTTTGTCCTCTTGTATTAAAAGGTCAGGACGTTTCGCTATTTGAACAAATTAATGGAAGATATGATTTTACTTTCATAGGAAACACCATGAATAGCGCCGAAAATAATCCAACCTTTAGCTATATTACAGGCACTACATCTTCGGCAGATTTAAATTTAAATCCTTCAGACAACATAATTAGAGCTTATTTATATTGGGCAGGAAGCGGAGATGGTGATTTTAATGTAAATTTAAATGGTACTGCAATGGTTGCCGATCGAACTTTTGCGCATTCGCGTTTTTATTCACCAAATACATTTACCTATTTTAGTGCTTTCAAAGACATTACTTCTTTCGTACAAAATACAGGAAATGGCACATATATTTTATCTGATTTAGATATTTCTGCTTTCGAACCCCTACATTATACCAGAAAAACAAATTTTGCTGGTTGGGCCATATTGATTGTATATGAAAATCCGAATTTAACCTTGAATCAACTTAATATATATGATGGACTACAAGGTGTTCCTGATGCTTTGCAAATTAATTTAACTAATTTATTTGTAATGAATAACACCAACGCAAAAGCCGGTTTTATTGCGTGGGAAGGTGATTCTCAATTAGCAACAGAAACTTTTTCGGTTAATAATATAGTGATTAGTAATGCTTCAAATCCTGTAAATAATGTCTTTAATAGTACAAATTCTGTAACGGGATCAAACACTCTTTACAATATGGATTTAGATATCTATGAGATTGACAATTATGTAGCTGTTGGAGATACGAATGCAACCATTAGACTTTCGTCATCACAAGATTTTATTATGATTAACACCGTGATTACAAAATTAAACAGTCAATTACCCGATGCAACCATTGTAATAAATAATTCAAACACTAGCTGTAATTCTAGAGAAGTAACATTTGATTATACTGTTTCCAATTTAAATAGTACCGAAGTTTTACAAGCCAATACCCCTATTACTTTTTATGCAGATTCTGAGACAATTGCTACAATTTATACTCAAAATAGCATTCCAATTGGAGGAAGTGAAAGCAGTTCAACTTCATTACTTATTCCACCGAATATTCCTTTAGAATTTAGACTAACGGCCGTGGTAGATGATACTGGAAATGGTTCGGGAATTGTTCGTGAATTAATTGAAAATAATAACTCAGCACAAATTGAAGTTGAGTTGTTTGTTTCACCTACTTTTAATGTGTTAGAAGATATTAAATCTTGTAATTTAGGTTTCACTCGAGGCATTTTTGATTATTCAAATTATGAAGACCTCATCAAAACAGACCCAAATGATTTGGTATCATTTTATGAAAGCAATTCAAATGCAATTGCGGCTATTTACCCAATATTAAACACCTCTAGTTATGAAGCACAAACTACTCCTAAAGAAATTTTTGTTCGAATAGATAACGAAAATTGTTACGCCATTAGCTCCTTTAATTTGACAACAAGAAATTGCCCGCCTACAGTTTACAATGCTGTTTCTGCAAATGGAGATGGTTTAAACGATACTTTTTTCATTGACGGTTTGCGAGATGTTTTTGTGAATTTTAAATTAGAAATATACAATCGTTGGGGAAAACATCTATGGACAGGAACAAACAATAAAGAAAATTGGGACGGAACTGTTGAACATGGATTTGGAAATTATAAAGCACCCGATGGTACTTATTTTTACTTACTGTATCTTAACGACCCCGATTATCCAGAAACACTAGTGGGATACTTGTATATTGCACAATAATTATTTCCAAAAAATAGTATTTATAGTAGTCAACAAATGTTAAATTCTAAATTCATATCCTCTTACATATCAGATAATTTTTATCTTTAACCTTTCCTTAAATAAAAAAAATGAGAAAATTATTAGTATTACTCCTGTTTTTGTTGACTATTTCAGGTCATTCACAAGAATATTTCCCAAAAAATGATGGTGTAAAACAAAGCTTTAAAAATTACACAGCTTTTACAAACGCTACAATTTATTTATCTGCGTCTCAAAAAATTGAAAAAGCAACCTTATTAATTAAGGAAAATAAAATTATTGAAGCAGGTACAAATGTTATAATCCCAAAAGGTGCTGCAATAATAGATGCGACTGGGAAAACAATTTATCCTTCGTTCATAGATTTATACAGTGAATTTGGAATTAACAAACCCAATGCGAGACCTTCTGGGAATTTCACGCCACAATATGATGCCAATCGCGAAGGATTTTATTGGAACGACCACATAAAACCAGAATACAATGCTTACGAAAACTTAAATTACGATTCAAAAGGAGCTGGTAATCTGAGAGAAGTTGGTTTTGGAACGGTTTTAAGCCATCATAACGATGGAGTAATTGCAGGAACAGGTTTGCTTTGGACTCTAAATGACTTTGGTACTAATGCAGATAGAATGTTGAAAGATAAAGTTTCGCAACATTTTACTTTTAGCCGAAGTAAATTTACAAAACAAAGTTATCCTTCATCAATGATGGGAAGTATGGCATTACTTCGCCAAGTATTTCACGATGCAAAATGGTATGCACAAGGAAACGCTTCCAATAAAGATTTTTCATTAGAAGCATTCAATTCAAATAAATCACTACTGCAAATTTTTAATGCAGGAGACAAATTAAATGCCCTAAGAACAGCAAAATTAGGAGATGAATTCGGAATAAAATACCTAATCAAAGGGAGTGGAAACGAATTTGAGCGCATTGATGAAATCAAAAAATCGGGTGCAACATTTATAATTCCAATAAATTTTCCTGATGCCTATGATGTTTCTGATCCTTATTTAGCCCAACAAGTAAGCTTGAGCGATATGAAATTTTGGAATCAAGCGCCTTTCAACTTGAAAATTCTAGCCGATAATAATATTTCGTTTGTATTAACGACATCAGATTTGAAAGAAACAAAATCGTTCTTGTCAAACTTAAGAAAAGCCGTTTTGTATGGTTTACCAAAAGAAAAAGCACTTATAGCCTTAACTGAAGCACCGGCAAAATTAGTAAATCAATATGATAAAGTAGGTTCTATTTCAAAAGGAAAACTGGCCAACTTCATTATTGTTTCTGGTGATCTTTTTGAAGAAAAAAGCACTATTTTAGAGAATTGGGTTCAAGGAAACCGAAACATTATCGATAAAATCAACCCAACAGATATAAGAGGAACGTATGATTTAGTATTCGACAATCATAAATTTGAATTAAAAATCGATGGTGAAACATCAAAATTTGAAGCCAAAGCTGTAAAAGATAGTATCAATTTTGGAACTAAAATACAATTCAATGATCCATGGGTAAATTTGGTTATTAAAAATCAAGATACCACAAAAGCAAATTTTGTAAGACTTTCAGGAACTTTTTCAAAAGATCTAATGCAAGGAAAAGCGGTTTTAGAAAACGGTAATGAAACTTTTTGGACCGCTACGAAAAAAGTAACTGAAGTTAAAGAAGAAGTTAAAAAGAAAGAAGACAAAAAAGAGGAACCGAAAATACCTTCAATTTATGCCGTAACCTTTCCAAATATTTCTTTTGGAAATGAAATAAAACCAAAACAAGAAACCATTTTATTCAAAAATGTTATGGTATGGACTGGTGAAAAAGAAGGAAACCTCAAAGAAACCGATGTATTAATTCAAAACGGTAAAATTGTAAATATTGGCAAAAACCTCCCAATAAATGGAGCAAAAGTAGTTGATGGAACAGGCAAACATTTAACTGCAGGCATCATCGATGAACATTCACATATTGCTATTTCAAATGGAGTTAATGAAGGCGGTCAAAATTCATCGGCAGAAGTAACGATTGAAGATGTTGTAAATTCAGAAGATATTAATATTTACCGAAATTTAGCAGGTGGTGTAACATCTGCTAATTTATTGCATGGTTCTGCGAATCCTATCGGTGGTCGTGCGGCTTTCATAAAATTAAAATGGGGATATGCTCCAGAAGAAATGCTGGTAAAAGACGCTCCAAAATACATCAAATTTGCCTTAGGTGAAAACGTAAAGCAATCAAATTGGGGAGACAATGCAAGAAATCGTTTTCCGCAATCGCGAATGGGAGTTGAACAAGTTTATGAAGATTATTTTACAAGAGCTATCGAATATAAAAACGAATGGGATACTTACAAATCGGGTAAAGGGAAAAATAAAATACTACCAAGATTTGATATCGAAATGGAAGTTCTAGGCGAAATTTTAGCTAAAAAAAGGTTTATTACTTGTCACTCATACGTGCAGTCGGAAATTAATATGTTGATAAAATTAGCCGAACGCTACGGTTTCAAAATTCAAACCTTTACACACATTCTTGAAGGTTATAAATTAGCCGATAAAATGTCGGCACACGGAGTTGCAGGTTCAACTTTTGCCGATTGGTGGGCCTACAAATATGAAGTTAATGATGCAATTCCTTACAATGCTGCAATTATGCAAAATGAAGGAGTAAAAGTTTCTATTAATTCAGATGATGCAGAAATGTCTCGTCGTTTAAATCAAGAAGCTTCTAAAACAGTGAAATATGGAAATGTAACCGAAGAACAAGCATGGAATTTTGTAACCTTAAATCCTGCAAAAATTCTTCAAGTTGATAACAAAGTAGGAAGTATTAAAGTAGGTAAAGATGCCGATGTGGTGCTTTGGTCTGATAGTCCTTTATCAATTTATACAAGAGCCGAAAAAACATTAGTAGACGGAATAATATTCTATGATTTAGAAAAAGAGCAAGAAGTATTGAGTGCCATCCAAAAAGAAAGAGCCGAATTGATCAACTCAATGTTAGACGCTAAAAATAAAGGAATGAAAACACAATTGCCTAAGAAAAAAGAAAACGGTCACTATCATTGTGATACCTTAGGAGAATATTGTAAAGAATCTCACTACAAATACAATTAAGATGAAAAAATATATCGTTATTTTATTTATTTCTTTGTTTGGGTTTGCCCAACAAACACCGGCACTAAAGCAAAGTAAAACCATTTTAATTCTGGGTGCTAAAGCGCATTTAGGAAATGGACAAGTCATTGAAAACAGTTTGATTTCTATAAAAGAAGGAAAAATTGCAACCATTGGCGATGCAACAGTAATGAAAGTTGCAAAACACGACATAACAATCGATGCTACTGGAAAACATGTCTATCCCGGATTCATTGCGCCCAACTCTACTCTAGGATTAGTAGAAATTGATGCCGTGAGAGCATCAGATGACGAAAGTGAAATTGGCGAATTCAATCCGCACGTAAGAAGTATTATTGCATATAATGCCGAGTCTAAATTGGTAGAAACTACTCGACCAAACGGAGTTTTACTAGCCCAAATTACACCTAGAGGCGGAAGAATTGCAGGAACATCTTCAATCGTGCAATTAGACGCTTGGAACTGGGAAGATGCAACAATTAAAACAGATGACGGCATTCACTTAAACTGGCCAAGAAGTTATTCAAGAGCCGGTTGGTGGGCAGAACCAGGAGGCATCGAAATGAACAAAAATTACGATCCACAAATAAAAGAAATTCAAGCTTATTTTGGCAACGCGTTTGCTTATTTGGATAGTAAAAATGCTAAAAAAGATATTCCTTTTGAAGCAATGAAAGGGTTACAATCGGGTGAAAAAGCATTGTATATTAATGCTAACGGTGAAAAAGAAATCATCGATGCCGTTTTATTTAAAAAGAAAAACAAGATCAAAAAAATGGTGATTGTTGGCGGTTATTATGCCTTTAAAGTAGCAAATTTATTAAAAGAAAACGAAGTTGGAGTTTTATTAAAAAGAGTTCATGATTTACCTTTGCTAGAAGATGAAGATGTGAATTTACCTTATAAAAATGCGAAATTATTAGTCGATGCAGGTGTTTTAGTTGGGTTACAAAATGCAGGCGATATGGAACGTATGCAAACCAGAAACCTTCCATTTTATGCAGGAACTTGTGCTGCTTGGGGATTGACCAAAGAGCAATCCTTACAATTAATCACAGGAAACTCGGCTAAACTTTTAGGGATTGACAACCAATATGGAACTTTAGAATCAGGCAAAAGTGCTACATTATTTATTTCGGAAGGAGATGCTTTGGATATGAAAACAAATTTGATTTCATTCGCTTTTATCGATGGAAGACAAATCAGTTTAGAAAGTCACCACACCGAATTATACGAACGCTACAAAGGAAAGTTTGAACAACAGAAAAAATAATTTAGCTAAAAAATCTCAAAGCCACAAAGAAATTAAAACTTTGTGGTTTTTTTTATTAGCTATAATAACCAACAAAACAATATCTTTGAATACCTTTGTGTCTTAGTGCCTTCGTGGCTTAACTTGTGTCCTAAAATATGAAACAAATCACCTCGGTTCAAAATCCATATATCAAATCGTTAGTTCAATTACAAGAAAAAGCAAAAGTTCGAAAACAAACGGGCACTTTTTTAATTGAAGGACAACGCGAAATTGATTTGGCTTTAAAAGGAGGTTATGAAATAGAAACTATTTTAATCTGTACTGATTTAGTGCAACATTACGAAAATCTGAACATCCAAAAATCTGAGCATCAAATAATAGAAATTTCCAAAGAAGTCTATCAAAAACTGGCTTATCGCGATACTACTGAAGGCATTTTAGCCATTGCTAAAACAAAATCATTATCCTTATCCGATTTGAAATTATCTAAAAACCCATTAATATTAGTTGGAGAAGCAATTGAAAAACCAGGTAATGTTGGCGCCATTTTAAGAACAGCCGATGCTGCTAATGTTGACGCGGTTATTATTGCTAATCCAAAAAGTGATTTATACAACCCTAATATAGTTCGCTCCAGCGTAGGTTGTTTATTTACACGTCAAATAGCTGTGGGAACTACTGAAGAAGTAATTGCATATTTAAAAACAAATAACATCGCTATTTTTTCGGCAACGTTACAAGACTCAACCGAATATCATACACAAGACTTCACTACTCCCACTGCTTTGGTGGTTGGAACAGAAGCTACCGGTTTGTCTGAAAAATGGCGCGTCGAAAGCACTAAAAATATCATCATTCCGATGCAAGGCGAAATAGATTCTATGAATGTATCGGTTGCAGCAGCCATCTTATTATTTGAAGCCAAACGTCAACGTGGCTTTTAGTATATTTTCTTAACTCTTTTTTCTGTTTTCTAGATTTGCATAATTAGAAAATATATCTTACTTTTAGTTGATTAAAGAAAAGGTATGACTCCAATAGAATTAGAAGCCGAAAATAAAGCCATTGCACAAGAATATAAAGAACTACTTCGCATTAGCTATCAAACACTTACCAATGATGATAAAAAAATCATTCGTAAGGCTTTTGATGTTGCCGTTGATGCTCATAAAGACCAAAGAAGAAAATCGGGAGAAGCCTATATTTTTCATCCTATTGCCGTAGCAAAAATTGTAGCTCGAGATATTGGGTTAGGTGCTACTTCTATTGCTGCAGCCTTAATGCATGATGTTGTTGAAGATACTGACATTACAGTGCAAGACATGGAAAAAATGTTTAATCCAAAAATAGCTCAATTAGTTGAAGGATTAACAAAAATTTCCAAGGTTAAAACCGATCAAGAGATTTCAATGCAAGCGGAAAACTTCCGGAAAATGCTACTGACTTTGAATGATGACGTTCGTGTAATTCTAATTAAAATTGCAGATCGATTACACAACATGCAAACCATGGGCAGCATGGCCGATTATAAGCAAGCCAAAATTGCATCAGAAACCTTATACATTTATGCCCCTCTAGCCCATCGACTTGGACTATATAATATTAAAACACAGCTTGAAGACTTAGGTTTAAAATACACTGAACCTGTTGTTTATAATGATATTGTTAGTAAAATCAAGGAAACTAAAGAAGAGCAAGACGAATATATTAAAACGATTTCAGATGTTTTAAGTACTTCATTACAAGAAGAAGGAATCGAATTTACCATAAAAGGTCGACCAAAATCCATTTACTCGATTCGAAGAAAAATGAAAGTGCAAAGCGTTACTTTTGACGAAGTTTACGATAAATTTGCACTCCGAATTATCTACAAATCAAATCCACACGACGAAAAATTCATTGCTTGGAAAATTTATTCAGTCGTAACCGATCATTATAGACCCTCGCCAAGTAGATTACGAGATTGGATTTCATCGCCTAAATCAACAGGATACGAAGCGCTTCATATCACCGTTATGGGTCCAAAAGGGCGCTGGGTAGAAATTCAAGTGCGAAGCGAACGCATGGATGAAGTTGCAGAGAAAGGTTACGCAGCACATTACAAATATAAAAATGGCGCTACCGAAGAACATGGATTAGAAATTTGGCTTAACCAACTAAAAGAAGCTCTTGAAAATTCGGAAAGTAATGCAGTTGATTTTGTAGAAGATTTTAAGCTGAATTTGTATGCCAAGGAAATTTATGTATTTACACCCAAAGGCGAAATTAAATCGCTACCCAAAGGTGCTACATCGCTTGATTTTGCTTTTAGCATCCACTCAGAAATTGGTGTAACAACAAGAGGAACAAAAGTTAACGGAAAATTAGTTCCGCTGAATTATGAACTAAATAGTGGTGATCAAGTTGAAATTATTACATCGGTAAACCAAAAACCAACTTCGCAATGGCTTGATTATGTGACTACTTCAAGAGCAAAAAATAAAATTAAAAATGTTCTAAACGAAAATACTAAAAAAATTGCCGAGGAAGGAAAAGAGCTATTAGAACGAAAATTACGTCATCTTAAAATAACTCTGAATGAACAAACACTGAACGAACTTGTTAATTTTTTTAAATTACACACTAGTTTAGATTTATTTTACAGAGCTGGTATAGGAACCATTGAGAACCAGCAATTGAAAGATTTTGCAGCTCAAAAAAGCAATACACTTGTTAATTTTTTCAAGAAAACAATAAAAAGAACTCCCACCGCATCATCAGAACAAGTTCGAAAAAATGAACTTAACAAAAAATTTGATATGCTGGTTTTTGGTGTTGAGCAAAACAAACTAGATTATAAACTTTCCACTTGTTGTAATCCAATTCCTGGTGATGAAGTTTTTGGATTCATCACTATAAACGAAGGAATTAAAGTTCACAAAAAAGATTGTCCAAATGCCATCAGTTTACAATCAAACTATGCTTACCGAATCATTCAAACTAAATGGATTGACTCATCGCAAGAAGAATTTAAAGCAGTTTTAAGAATCACTGGTATGGATACTTTAGGTTTGACGAACGAACTGACCAAAGTAATTTCTAATCAAATGAACGTGAACATTCAAAGCATTTCATTGAGTAGCGAAGCCGGTATTTTTAAAGGGCAAGTAACCGTTGTCGTGCAAAATAATACCATTCTGAAAAAACTGATTGACAACATCAGAAAAGTTGATGGAATTGATAAAATTACTAGGGTTTATAAATAATAAATAGTTTTTAATTTAAAATATTCTTAATAACTCTGTTCAAAAATAGTTCTAATTTCTAAACTCTAAATTCTAAGTTTGACTATCTTTGCTTATATTTCATTTACCAAAGCAATGGAAAACAAAAATCAGGAAATTGTAAAGAATGTTTTTACCAACTATTTAGAAGAAAAAGCGCATCGGAAAACACCCGAACGTTTTGCAATTCTTCAAGAAATTTACAATGCAACCGAGCATTTTGATATTGAATCGTTGTACATCAAAATGAAAAATAAAAACTATCGGGTAAGTCGAGCTACATTATACAATACCATCGAACTTTTATTAGAATGTGGATTAGTACGTCGTCATCAATTTGGGCAAAATCAAGCACATTACGAAAAATCGTACTTTGACAAACAACACGATCATATTATTCTTACCGATTCGGGCGAAGTAATCGAGTTTTGCGATCCAAGAATTCAACAAATAAAACTAACCATGGAAGAACTGTTTGGTATTGATATTCAAACTCATTCGCTGTACTTTTATGGGACTAAAAAACAATAAAAAACTAACTACAAACAATAAATAAATACATAATGACTGTAGATTTACTACTCGGATTACAATGGGGAGATGAAGGAAAAGGAAAAATAGTTGATGTTCTTACTTCAAAATATGATATCATTGCTCGTTTTCAAGGCGGACCAAATGCAGGACACACCCTGGAATTTGACGGAATCAAACATGTTTTAAGAACTATACCTTCTGGTATTTTTCATAAAAACGCTATTAATATAATTGGAAACGGTGTTGTAATCGATCCTGTAGTTTTTCAAAAAGAAATTGAAGGTTTAGCTAAATTTGACATGGATGTTACAGCTAGACTGTTTATTTCTAGAAAAGCTCATTTAATTTTACCTACACACCGCTTGTTAGATGCCGCTTCTGAAGCAGCAAAAGGAAAAGCAAAAATAGGCTCAACATTGAAAGGAATTGGACCAACATACATGGACAAAACAGGAAGAAATGGATTGCGTGTTGGCGATTTAGAATTAGAAGATTTCAAACAACGTTATAGAGCACTAGCTGATAAACACGAAGCCATGATTGCTTTCTATGATGTGGATCTTCAATATGATTTAAAAGAAATGGAAGAAGAATTTTTTGAAGCGGTAAAAGACTTGAAAAAATTAACTTTTATAGATAGTGAAGAGTATTTAAACAAAGCCTTAAAAGAAGGAAAATCTATTTTAGCAGAAGGAGCACAAGGTTCATTGTTAGATGTTGATTTTGGAACCTATCCGTTTGTAACTTCTTCAAACACTACTGCAGCTGGTGCTTGTACTGGCTTAGGAATTGCTCCAAACAAAGTAAAAGACGTTTTCGGAATTTTTAAAGCATACACCACGCGTGTAGGAAGTGGCCCTTTTCCAACGGAAGATTTTAATGAAGCTGGGCAAACTATGGCAAGTGTAGGTAATGAATTTGGTTCAGTCACTGGTCGAGCACGTCGTTGTGGTTGGTTAGATTTAGTAGCTTTAAAATATGCCGTTCAAGTAAATGGAGTAACCCAATTGTACATGATGAAAGGTGATGTACTTTCAGGATTTGAAACGTTACAAGTTTGTACTGGATATAATTATAAAGGAAAAACCATTCAACATTTACCCTACAACATTGAGCCTGAAAATGTAACTCCAATATTTACCGAAATGAAAGGCTGGAAAGCTGACTTGACTGGGATGACAACCTATGATGAATTACCACAAGAATTGAAAACTTATATAGAATTTATTGAAGCTGCTGTTGAAGTTCCTATCAAAGTAGTTTCAGTTGGTCCTGACAGAAAACAAACTATTATAAAATAATTTTTTTTTATTTTTTTTTAACTCGCTAAAACAGTAATTGTCTTAGCGAGTTTTTTCTTTTTTTTACTATTTTGGAACACACCAAAAATAAAACTGATAAAAAAAACTTAATAATCAACCGCATTTCTAGTTTTTACTTAAATTTGACTCAAAATAAATGCATTTTGAAAAAATTCTATTTCTTTATTATATTTTTAGTAGTATCAATAACCTTTTCTTTCGCTCAAGAAAAGAAGAAAATCATCATTGAAAACTCCGATTTTATTGACATGAATCAAACCGAAATTCCAGGCGCAATTGTGTTTACTGGAAATGTTCGTGTTTTGCATAATGGCGTTAAAATAAATTGTAACAAAGCGTATCATTTTAAAGATGAAGAATATATAAAAGCTTTTGGAAATGTTCAAATCAATCAAGGCGACACTATTTTTTTGAACAGCAGATATGCAGAATATGATGCGAAAATTGAATTAGCTTATGCTACTGGCGAAGTGTCAATGCGATCACCAGAATCTACTTTAGTTACCGACACCGTTTATTTTGACAAAAAAAACCAACAAGCCTTTTACAATTCGTTTGGAACCATTCACAATAAAGAAAACACGCTAAAAAGTAAATCAGGCCGATATTATGTAGATCAAAAAAAATACAAATTTACTACCGCTGTAACCGTAACTAATCCAAAATCAACTATTAAAACCAATCATTTGGATTTTTATGAAAATTCGGGTCACGCTTATGTGTTTGGTCCTTCAACCATTACCAGTAAAGAGAATGTTATTTATACCGAAAATGGATTTTATGATACAACAAATGATGTTGGAAAACTTACCAAAAATTCAAAAATCACCTACGACAATAAAATTATAGTAGGCGATGATTTGTACTATGACCGAAAGAAAAATTATTCCAGAGGAATTAATAATGTTAAAATTACTGATACGGTCAACAAAGTAATTGCTACTGGCCATTTTGCCGAATTATACCGAAATATCGAAACCAAAAAAGATTCTATGATTTTAACCAAAAAAGCTTTAGTTAAAACCTTAGTTGAAAAAGATACCATGTTCATGCATGGCAAAAAAATTATCGTTTCGGGACCAAAGGAAAACCGAATCATAAGAGCATTTAATAATGTTCGATTCTACAAAACCGATATGAGTGGTAAATGTGATTCGTTGCATTCAAGCACAAAAAATGAATTGACTCAACTTATTGGCAAACCGATTCTTTGGAACAATGATAACCAAATGACCGGTGATGTTATGCACTTAATAGGCAACAACAAAACAGAACAATTAGATTCGTTAAAAGTGCTGAATAACGCATTTATCATTCAAAAAGATTCATTAAGTCTCAATGGTTATAACCAAATTAAAGGGCAAAATTTGTATGGTAAATTTGTTGGCCAAAAATTGAAAGAAATTGATGTTATTAAAAATGCCGAATCCATATATTATATTTACAATGATAGAAATGAGTTTGTGGGTATTCGGAAATCGGTTTGCAGCCGAATTAATGCTGAAATGATCGAAAATAAGATTGAAACCATGACTGGTTTTAACAACGCAGAAAGTAATATTTATCCCGAAGATGAATTTCCTGAAAATGCACGTAAGTTGAGAGGTTTTGTTTGGCGTGGCGATGAAAGAATATTAACCAAAGAGGATATTTTTCCTGCCGAAGAATTGGCATTAGATGAAAAAGCGAAATCAGAGTCAAAAAAGAAAGCGACCAAGGCAGAAAAGCCAATGGAAATTTTGAAAGAAACTTTGGAATACGATAAAAAAAATCCAAAACCAAAAGATACAACAGTAAAACCTGTTAAATCAGAAAAGGTAAAATAATGATTAAAGATTTTTATAAATACCAAGCTCAAACAACACCTTATCCCTTATCCTTAGAAGTATCTCATGCCAAAGGCTCTTACATCTATGATACGAATGGCAATGCCTATTTAGATTTTGTAGCTGGGGTTTCAGCTTGTACACTAGGACATCAGCCTCAACGGGTTAATGATGCCATAAAAAAACAGTTGGATACCTATTCGCATGTTATGGTATATGGAGAATATGCTCAACATCCGGCAACCGAATTGTGTAAATTATTAGCTGAAAACCTTCCTTATCCATTAACCAAAACCTATTTGTTAAATTCAGGAACTGAGGCTATAGAAGGCGCTTTAAAATTAGCCCGAAGAGTTACCGGAAGAAGTCAGTTGATATCATGTCACAATGCCTATCACGGCAATACAATGGGAAGTATGAGCGTAATGGGATTTGAAGAACGTAAACAAATTTTTCGACCATTAATCCCAGATGTAGACTTTATAACCTTTAATAATGAAGCCGATTTAGAGAAAATAACTACTAAAACGGCTGGAATTTTATTAGAAACAATTCAGGGAGGGGCTGGTTTTATTGAACCTCATAATGATTTCCTTAAAAAAGTACGCCAACGTTGTGATGAAGTAGGCGCTTTGATGATTTTAGACGAAATTCAGCCTGGATTTGGACGTACAGGAAAACTTTTCGGATTTCAAAATTATGATGTCATTCCTGATGTAGTGGTTATGGGAAAAGGAATGGGTGGAGGAATGCCTGTTGGTGCATTCACAGCTTCAGAACAAATGATGGATTTATTGAGTCACGACCCTAAATTAGGACACATTACTACTTTTGGTGGGCATCCAGTAATTGCTGCCGCTTGTTTAGCTACATTACAAGAGCTTACCGAGACCAACCTAATGCAAGAAGCTCTTGAGAAAGAAAAATTATTCAGAAGTCTTTTAGTTCATCCTTTACTAAAAGAAATTCGTGGTCGTGGTTTAATGCTAGCTGCAATGACAGAAACTCCAGAAATCACGAATGAAGTGGTGCTTCGTTGTCATAAAAGAGGATTAATTTTATTTTGGTTATTATTTGAAGGATGTGCCGTTAGAATTACCCCTCCGCTCACAATTAGCCATGATGAAATAAGAAAAGGTTGTGGCATTATTATTGAAGTACTTGATGAGATTGCAAGCGAAATGAAGTAAATAACGAATAATTTTCTTATTTAAAATTGATTTTTAAGATTGATTTTAGATTGAAAATTGTTAATTAAATTGTTTAAAACAATTTGTTTTAAAATAGCACTTTGCTTTAAATATAAATACCTTTAGTAAGGATAAATCATAAAATAAAGCGCTATGAATTTGAGTCAGGAAGAAGAAGAAAATAGCTTGTCCTTATCTAAATTTGAATCAATGTTAAAAACGAATAAAGTTTTTTTCTTTGATTCGGAAGAGTTTGAAGATATTATTCTTCATTACATGGATACGGGCCGATTGAATTTAGCTAAAAAAGCGCTAAAATTAGGTTTAGAACAACATCCAAAATCTACTGGATTAAAACTCGTTCACGTAGAAATGCTCGTCTATGAAGACAAATTAGATATAGCCGAAAAGTTATTAAACGAACTATATGCTATTGAACCTACCAACGAAGAAATCTACATTCAAAAAGCCAATATTTATTCTAAAAAAGACGACCACAATAAAGCTATTGAATTCCTAAAAATCGCTTTAGAATATACCGATGATTATGCTGATGTCTATTCAATGATAGGAATGGAATATCTTTTTATGGATAATTTAGAACTTGCTAAAGAAAACTTCATAAGATGTTTAGACGAAGATACCGAGGACTATTCTGCACTATATAATGTAGTGTATTGCTTCGATTTTTTAGACCAAAATGAAGAGGCTATTGTATATTTAGATAAATTCATAAATAATAATCCTTACAGTGAAGTCGCTTGGCATCAATTAGGAAGACAGTTTTATGCCCTTAAAAACTATGAAAAGGCGGTTTGGGCTTTTGAATATGCAACCATTATCGATGATAGTTTTTTAGGAGCTTACATGGAAAAAGCAAAATCTTTTGAAAAACTAAAAAAATTCCAGGAAGCTATTGATTGTTATACTACTGCTATTGAACTAGACGATCCGTCTTCTTTTGTTTTGTTGCGTATGGCTAAATGTTATGAGCGACTAAAAAATATTGAATTAGCACTTAGTTATTACTTAAAAACGGTTCACGAAGACCCTTTATTAGACAAAGGCTGGATAGCGATTACCGATTTTTACATTCGTCAAAAAGATTTTCAAAAAGCATTGTATTATGTAAATAAAGCCATTGGTATTGATGGCGAAAATCCAATGTATTGGAAACGATTTGCTGCTGTAAATAGTGCTCTTCATTTATTTGAAGAGGCAGAGTATGGTTATAGAAAAGCTTTTGAATGTGGCGATGTAAATCTGGACACATTCACTCTTTGGACAGATGTTTTACAATTTTTAGGTGAATTTGAAACTGCAATCGAAATTTTATTAGAGGCAACTAACTTGTTTAATGAAGAATATGAAATTGAATACCGTTTGGCTGGATTATACTTCACTAAAAATGAATCAATTAAAGGAAATTTTCACTTGAACAATGGATTGCGATTGAATTATAACAACCGTACTTTATTAAAAGATTATTTTCCAGTGGTTTGGGAACGAACAGAAGTACAAAAGCAGATTGCAAAATTTGTAAAATAGCCCTACAAAAGCATGGAATTAATTGAATTTTTATTAGATTTTTTAAAAGATCCGTTGACTGTTATTCAAGTGTTAATTCAAGAATACGACAACCTCATTTATTTTATTCTTTTTCTTGTGGTTTTTGTGGAAACTGGCTTTGTAGTAATGCCATTATTACCCGGAGACTCAATGCTTTTTGCTATTGGAGTAATTTCAGCGACCACTGGACAATTGAGCATGACTATCATTATTCCGTTATTAATAATTGCTGCGCTTTGTGGCGACAATCTTAACTATTTTATTGGAAATAAATTTGGCGTTTACATAAAAAAAAGAGAAAAAATATTATTTCTAAAAAAAGAATACATTACACAAACCGAGCAATTCTTTGAAAAAAATGGAGGAAAAGCGGTGATTATGGCGCGTTTTATTCCCATTATTAGAACAATTGCCCCTTTTGTAGCAGGCGCCGGAAGTATGCAATATTATAAATACATCCTATATTGTGTTACGGGAGCAGTTGTATGGGTAACAAGTATAACTTTTTTGGGTTACTTTTTAGGGCAAGTTACTTGGGTAAAAGAGAATTTTGAAAAGGTAGTTTTATCTATTATTTTAATTTCAATACTTCCCATTATCATTAAAATCATTAAGACCCAAAAACTAAGAAAGTCGTTATAAAAATAACATTCCCCTAACATTGTTTTGTGCATTATGTTATTATTTTTGTTTTCTGCCATTCAAACTTTAAAACACATGAAAAAGAAAAATAAAAAACAGCTAAAATTCGGTCTTCTTGGTCATAATATTAGTTATTCTTTTTCTGAAAAATATTTCACTGAAAAATTTGAAATCGGACATTTTGATAATTGTGAATATACCAATTATGATATTTCAAATATAAAATCATTTTCAGATGTAATTAAGGAAACAAAAGGATTAGTAGGACTTAATGTTACTATACCTTATAAAGAAACCATAATTCCATATTTAGATAAGTTATCAAAAACTGCTCAAAAAATTGGTGCTGTAAACTGTGTAACTGTTTCAAAAAAAAAGAAATTAAAGGGGTACAATAGCGATTATTATGGTTTTAAAAAAGCATTAATCCCTCTTTTAAATGAACATCACAAAAAAGCATTGATATTAGGAACCGGTGGTTCAAGCAAGGCAGTTGCTTATACATTGCGAAAATTAAAAATTGAGTACGATTTTGTTTCCCGAAAACCGGATGAATTTCAATTTGATTATGCTGATTTGAACGCTGAAATTTTTGAGGAATATCAAATTATCATTAATACAACACCTGTTGGGACATTTCCTAATGTGGCCGAATGTCCTGATTTAGATTATTCTTTATTCACCAAAAAACATATCGCGTTTGACTTAGTTTACAATCCGGAAGAATCAACTTTTTTGCAAAAAGCAAAAGAACACGGTGCAAAAACTAAAAACGGATATGAAATGCTTGTTTTTCAGGCAGAAAAGGCCTGGAAAATTTGGAATGAATAATTTTTGAGTAAAAAAGTCAAAAGATGAAAGGCAAAAGTAAAATTTGAAATTCGATTTATGTTCAAATTAAAAAATAGTTCTAAAAATACAATCCCAAGAAAGCCATTTGATACCTATCTAACCCCGATAGAAGCGACACCTTGTAAAGCGTATAGCGGGAAAATGGATTGCATAAATACGAAAACCTTTAGTTTCAAAGAAAAAATAACACAATTAATCGTTTTTTTTTGAATTTTTCATAGTGCTTTACTATCTTCACGGCTTAATAGTAACCTTAAGCATTTATACAATGTCAGAAGCACAACATGATAACCTGCAAAACGCAGACGGACAAGACTCAATTGAACAACAAGTGGAGGAACAAATTGAGACTCCAATTGAAGCACAAGAAGTAGAAGATTTATCAGGCAATCAATCAGTTTTAGAAGAGATTGATAATTCGAATGCTGAAGAAAACGAAGATGATTCGGTAAAAGAAAAGCACGAAATTGAAATGCTTGACTATGATACCTTATCTATGGAAGAATTAACCAATGAGCTTGAAAAATTAGTTTCTAATGAAAAAGTAATGGCTATAAAAGACCATGCTGAAGGAATTAGAAAAGTTTTTTCGGATAAATACCAACATTTCATTGACGAAAAAAGAGAAGAATTCAATGCGCAAAACAATGAAGAAGGTGTTGAATTTGAATATCATTTTCCATTAAAAAATAAATTTGATTCGATTTTTAATACCTATAAAACCAACAAAAACAAACATTTTAAACAATTACAAAACAATTTAGAACATAACTTTGCGGTTCGTGAAGCGTTGATTGAAGAGTTAAAACAATTGATTGATTCTAGTGATTCTTCGATAGGCGACATGTTTAAAAAGGCCAATGATATTAGAGATCGTTGGAAAAATGCAGGAGCAATTCCGAGAGATAAATACAATATTCTTTGGAATAACTACCATTTTCATATGGAGCGTTTTTATGATGTTATTCATTTAGACAAAGAAGCTCGTGATTTAGATCTAAAAAATAATTTAGAGCAAAAACAACAAATAATTACCAAAGCAACTGCTTTATTGAATGAAGAAGATGTAATGAAAGCTTTTCGCGAATTGCAATTATTACACCGTGTTTGGAAAGAAGAAATTGGTCCGGTTGATAGAGAGCACAGAGAGTCTATATGGAATGAATTTAGCGAAATTACTAAACAAATGCATGATAAACGCGAAGGTTTATATGCATTAGCAAGAGGTAAAGAGACCGAAAATTTAGCGCTAAAAAACGAAATTATAGTTCAAATTGAAGCTTTAGGAACTGAAAAAATTGATTCGCATAGCGGTTGGCAAGGACAAATTAAAAAACTTGAAGCGTTACGCGAAGCCTTTTTTAAAGCCGGAAAAGTTCCTGCAGAAGTAACTGAAGAAACTTGGGCAAAATTTAAAAATGCAGTCAGAGCGTTCAATGTTCATAAAAATGTATTTTATAAAGATATTAAACACGAACAAAACGATAATTTATCAAAGAAAATAGCATTAGTTGAAAAAGCGAAATCGCTTCAAGAAAGTAACGATTTTAATGCAACAACACCAATCATGAAGCAAATTCAAGACGATTGGAAAAAAATTGGACATGTGCCTCGCAAATATTCAGACAGTATTTGGAACGACTTTAAACTTGCTTGTAACGCTTATTTTGACCGAATGCATAAAGCTAGAAATTCAGAAAACAGCGAAGAAGTAGAAGCATTTGAAAAGAAAAAAGCCTTTTTAGACAAATTGAAAGATTTTACCCTTGTGGGAGAACACAAAGCCGATTTAGCTGCTATAAAAGCGCATATTGCTACTTGGAAAACTTTTGGTAAAGTGCCGTTTAACCGAAGACATATTGAAGGCAAATTCAACAAAATTTTAGATGCCTTGTTTGAAAAACTAAGTATGTCTAAAAAAGATACTGAAATGATGCGTTTTAGCAACCGTTTAGAGCAATTGAGTGAAAACGACAACAAACGAGCCCTTGAACAAGAGCAATTCTTTATTAAAAAGAAAATAGATGAAGTTCAAGGTGAAATTTTCCAATTAGAAAATAACATTCAGTTTATTAGTAGCAGTTCAAAAGGTGAAAATCCATTCATAAAAGAAGTGCAAAAAAGTATTGAACGCCACAAAGACGATTTGAAATTGTGGAAAGAAAAACTGCAGCAAATTAAAGATATGTAAAATGAATCCCGAGTGAAAGCTCGGGATTTTTTTTAAAGCAAACTAAACGCAAAAACTGAACACTATAACTTCTTTGCTTCTTCCCAAAAAACATCCATTTCAGCTAAGGTCATGTCCATTAAAGGTTTGCCTAATTCTGTAGCTTTACTTTCTAAATATTGAAAACGCTTGATGAATTTTTTATTGGTACGTTCTAAAGCGTCTTCAGGATTTACATTTAAAAATCGTGCATAATTTATCATGGAGAACAATACATCGCCAAATTCGGCTTCAATTTTTTCTTGATTACCCGCTTGTACCTCTACTTGGAGTTCTTGCAATTCTTCTTGCACTTTGTCCCAAACTTGGTGCGGTTCTTCCCAATCAAATCCTACTCCTTTCACTTTATCTTGAATGCGACTTGCTTTCACTAATGCCGGCAGACTTTTTGGTACGCCTTCTAACACCGATTTCTTGCCTTCTTTTAGTTTTAGTTTTTCCCAATTTTGTTTTACTTCTTCTTCATCAGCGACTACCACGTCTCCATAAATATGTGGATGACGATCGATTAATTTATCACAAATAGAATTGGCCACATCACCTATATCAAATGCATTGGTTTCGCTTCCAATTTTCGCATAAAATACAATGTGTAGCAACACATCCCCTAACTCTTTCTTGATTTCCTCCAAATCGTTATCTAGAATTGCATCACCTAGTTCGTAGGTTTCCTCAATCGTTAAATGACGTAAGCTTTCGAGTGTTTGCTTTTTATCCCAAGGGCATTTTTCGCGCAAATCGTCCATAATATCTAAAAGGCGATTGAAAGCTTGTAGTTGTTCTTGGCGGGTGTTCATAGTCTGTTATCTGTTGTTTGTTATCGGTTTAGAGATGCTGAAATCGTAGATTCAACGAAGTTAAACAAGTTCAGCATGACAAAGTAGCTGTAAAAATAAAAAATCCCGCGTGGAAAACGCAGGATTTTAAAATATTGTTATCAACTACTTATTCAGCAGTTGTTGATTGCTTCGCCAGTTCGCTATCGCTCGTGTTTTCTTCTTTTTCTTCTTTGGACAATGCTTCTACCGAAACAAATCCTTTTGGTTGTAATAAATTATACCAGTTTAAGATTTTTTTTATGTCTGAAGTATATACTCTGTCTTCATCAAATTCTGGCAATACTTCTCTGAAATACGCTTTTAATTTAGTTTCATCTTCTTTATGAGAAATGGCTGGTCCATCATTTTCCTTGGTTGCAATTGCTTTTAATACTTCAGCTAAACGTACTTCCTCAGAATAAGTAAACACGGCAATTTCAGACAACAAACTCACGTTTGCTCTCATTCCGACTGTTATTTTTTTTCCGTCTAATAATGATTCTGCAACAAAACCCGTTCGAGTTTGAATTTTTAATTCATATAATCCTGGTTTTCCAGAAACAGCTAATATTTTTTGAATGCTCATGTTATTTTTGTTATGGTTGGCAAATATATTATTTTAAAGTAAAAAGTGAAAAGTAAAAAGTGAAAAGTTTAGTTAAAAAAGCTATTTTCTTTTCACTAGTAACTAATTACAATTTAACGTCCCTTTTTGTTTACATATTTCATTTTATAATCGGGTCTGGCTTTACCTTCCATTATATTTTGTAATTTTTTCCCAATTAATTTCTTTTTCAACATGGATAAATGATCAGTAAATAAAATTCCTTCAATATGGTCATATTCATGTTGGATAACGCGCGCAATTAAACCATTATACACTTCTGTTTTTTTATTGAAATCTTCATCAAAATATTCAATAGTAATGGTTTCATGACGAAACACATCTTCGCGAACATCAGGAATACTCAAACATCCTTCATTAAATCCCCAAATATCACCTTCTTCTTTAATGATTTTTGCATTAATGAACGTTTTTTTGAAGACTTTCATTGCAGCTGCTTCTTCTTTAGAAACATCGTCACTATCACTAAAAGGTTCTGTATCTACAATAAATAAACGAATAGGCAACCCAACTTGAGGAGCCGCTAATCCAACTCCGTGTGCATGGTACATCGTATCATACATGTTAGCAATCGTTTCTTTAAGATTTGGATATTCCTGGGAAATGTCTTCGCAAACTTTTCGTAAAACAGGTTCTCCGTATCCGTATATTGGTAAAATCATAGTGCTCAGTGTTCAGTATTAAGTGTTCAGTATTTTATTTTTGCAAAAGTACTATTTTTTATAATGTAAATAATCTTGAAGCATAATTGTTGCGGCAATTTCGTCTACCAATGCTTTATTTTGACGTTGCTTCTTATTCAATCCGCTATCAATCATCGTTTGAAATGCCATTTTAGAGGTAAATCGTTCATCTACCCTTTCTACGGGCATTCCAGGAAAAGCTTTTTGAAATTTTACTACAAAATTATTGATTAATTCTGCACTTTGAGAAGGAGTTCCATCCATTTGCTTAGGTTCGCCAACAATTACACGCTCAACTTTCTCTTTAGAAAAATAGTCCTTTAAAAAAGCAATTGCCGTTTCAGATGCTATAGTAGTTAATCCGAAAGCAATCATTTGCATTTCATCGGTAACCGCAATACCCGTTCGTTTAATTCCGTAATCAATTGCTAAAATTCTTGGCATTTTGTTTTTTTACAAAAATAATGGATTTATTATTATAAAATTGATTCTAAACTTTAAACTATTCATTTTTTGCATTACCATAAATAAATTATATTTGTAGCACAAATTTTAACAGTGATGACCAATTTACAATCTACAATAGAAAAAGCTTGGGAAAACCGTGCTTTATTACAAGAAGAAACTACGCAAAAAGCCATTAGAGATGTTATCGAATTATTAGATAGCGGAACGCTTCGTGTGGCTGAACCAACAACAGATGGTTGGCAAGTGAACGAATGGGTAAAAAAAGCAGTAGTAATGTACTTTCCTATTCAAAAAATGGAAACTTGGGAATCGGGTATATTTGAATACCACGATAAAATGTTGTTGAAACGAAACTATGCAGAAAAAGGAATTCGCGTAGTTCCAAATGCGGTTGCTAGATATGGTGCATACATTTCAAGTGGAGTTATTTTAATGCCTAGTTATGTCAATATTGGAGCTTATGTAGATGAAGGAACAATGGTTGATACATGGGCAACAGTTGGGAGTTGTGCGCAAATTGGAAAACACGTGCATTTAAGCGGTGGTGTTGGAATTGGTGGCGTTTTAGAACCCTTACAAGCCGCTCCAGTGATAATTGAAGATGGTGCATTTATAGGTTCTAGATGTATTGTAGTTGAAGGTGTTCACGTTGGCAAAGAAGCGGTTTTGGGTGCAAATGTTTGCCTAACCGGTTCTACTAAAATTATTGATGTTACAGGAGATGAACCAATTGAATACAAAGGAGTTGTTCCAGCTCGTTCGGTAGTAATTCCTGGAAGTTATACAAAAAAATTTCCTGCTGGAGATTATCAAGTGCCTTGTGCCATTATCATTGGACAAAGAAAACCTTCAACTGATTTGAAGACTTCGTTGAATGATGCTTTAAGAGAATATAACGTAGCGGTTTAATCTTATATTTATAAGTTGTGAATAATTTTAAATGGTTTAAGAAAAAGATTTCATGGAATATGAAATTTTTTCAAGGTAAATGGGATTTCATTGAAAAAGAAGAAATTAGATATAAAAATATTTATACCTTAATTAATGAAAGTAATTCAAGACCAAATCTTTTAGATTTGGGTTGTGCTTTTGGAACTTTAATAAACTATTTTAAAGAGGAAGAGTATTCCTCTTATGTTGGCGTTGATATTAGTAGTAATGTTATTTCAAAAGCAAAAAAAAGAAATTATCCAAATAGTGAATTTTTATCGTGCAATATTCAAAAATTTGTGCCAAAAAATAAATTTGATGTAATTATTTTTAATGAAGTAATTTATTATTTAGATGATCCATTAAAAGAACTAGAACGATATTCTGAATTTTTGACGAAAAATGGCTTTTTTATAATATCAATTTATGGAATACGTGAAGATTTAATAAACCTATTTGAAGAAAAGTTCAAATTAGAAAATCAAATTATCATCAGTGATGATAAAAAGCTAACTTGGGGAATAAATAAATTTGTGAGAAAAAATTAAATCATTTTCCAATTCTTTTTTTTAAATATTTTTTTATGGTGATTTTCCTTTTAAATTGTCTAGATTTTAACAAAAGAATAGCATGTATTTTTTCTTCTGATTGGTTGCTTAATATGGCATATTTTTGAGCAACAACTTTTATCATTTGTTTAGAAAGCCACATTTTTTTAAAGTTATCCATTCGTTTTTCTAAAGACAAATCTTCAAACTTCATTCTATTTAAGTCGATTAAAAAGAAATCATATTTTCCATTACCTTTATTTAGTATTAAAGTATTTCCAGGCGAATGATCTAAAAAATTAATTCTTGCTTCGTGCATTTTAAACGTAAATTCAGTAAATTGCTCGATTATTATATTTCGCTCTGGAAATAATGGATTATGAATTAACTCACGCATCGTAAAATCATAATCAATTTGATCACAGAAATAAAAACTGTTGGCTAAAAACCCAAAAATAGAACGCTCTTCAACAAATGCAATTGGAAATGGTGTGTTAATATTATGTTTCAATAAGTAATTAGCATAATCAAAGGAGCGCTTGGCTTTTGTATCTCTAAAAAAAGAGTAAATTATTGCTTTTATTAAACCTGGTTTTTGAAAAAACTTAATGTTAACTTTTATAGTTCCTAGAAAATTTGATTTAATAATATTACGTGAACCCTTAACAATCAAATCGCCTTCTTCAAAAAAAGTTTTAACTAATTGAAGTATAGTTCCTTCTTGATTTTTATATTTTAGATGAACGATTATTCGCAAAATATTTAATTTTATTTAGGTTAAAAGTATAAAAAAAAACAGTACTTTATACAAAATTAATTTGTCCGCAAATTACAAAAAAAAGATAGTTTATTGATGATGTTTGAGTGGGAAGTTAAAATAACATCCATAAAAATAAAATAAAATACTAACTTTGAATTCAAATTCAAATCAACTTTTATCAACAGCGTTGGGGAATTAAACCTTTATGAAGAAAATTTTAATCATTCAAAATAAACGAATTGGCGATGTGCTAATTAGTTCAGTAATAGCTAATAATTACAAAGCTAAATATCCAGATAGTGAAATTCATTTAATGGCTTATGACTTTACTCATGGTGTAATTCAGAACAATCCAAATATTGATAAAATCATTTCAATCATCGAAAAAGAACTAAAAAAATTTGGCAATTTAGTAAAAATGATTGTTCAAGTTCGTCGAGAAAAATACGATATCATTTTTGATCCCTATTCTAAACTTCAGAGTCGCTTGATTTGTAAATTTGGTTTAGCAAAGCAAACAGTTGGTCATAAAAGCCGAAAAAAAATTGGAAATTTAGGTTATTACACACATCCAGTGGGAATTTTAGAAACAAAATCACATATTTGTGGTAAAGCAATTGAAGATAGAATTCATCTTTTAAAACAAGTGGATACCTTTGAAAACATCAATTATGAACCAAGAATTTTTTTAACAGAAAAAGAAAAACAATTTCAAGTTCCCAAAAAGTATCAAGATAAAAAAATTATTATGCTTGGCATACTAGGAAGTACTCCACAAAAGTCTATGCCCTATGAATATATAGCTGAAATTATAGATTATATTGCTACTACTTTTAATTGCTACTTACTATTTAATTATGCACCAAATCAAAAAGAAGAAGCCGATAAAATTTATGCTTTATGTAAAAATAAGTCGAATATTATTTTAGATATCTATGCTAAAAATATTCGTGATTTTAGTATTTTAATGAATCAATGTGGTGTTTTAGTTTCTAATGAAGGAGGCACAGTTCATATTGCAAAAGCTTTAAAGAAACCAACTTTTACAATTTTTTCTCCTTATATTATTAAAGATGATTGGGGAAGTTTTGAAGACGGGAAATTTCATAAATCGGTTCATTTATTAGATTTTTTACCCGACGCAATTTCTGAATTAACTTATGAACAAAGCAAAGAAATCGAGAAAAATCCACGAGAAATGTATTTAAAATTAACTCCTGAAATGATTATCCCGGAATTAAACACTTTTTTGAAAGAAAATTTGAAATAATTATTTCTTTTCTATGCCAAAATTAGTCCAAATACTTTTCGTGTTTTTTGTTTCTCTACGAATTTTAATATTTTTTTCAATCATTTCGGGCTTAACATAACCACGAGCATGATCTAAGTGAATACAAACGCTTGAATATCTTATTTGTTTAGATTGAATTCCTTTGTTGATTAATCGTTCCCCAAATTCTCTATCTTCTCCCCCATATTGCATTCGTTCATCAAAACCGTTAACATCAAGAAAATCTGACTTCCAACCAGATGAATTATGACCATTCCAGCTTGCTGTTGTGGGAGTTGTAAAATTTAAAAACCAACTTAGCAATCCTTTAGCAATAAGTTTGGTGTTTTTAAAAGAGTGTTTAATTCCATTCGCTTTCAACCAGTTTAAATCAAAACATTTCCCAGAATAAATGTCTTCTTTAGTAATTTGCTTGGATAAATTTATTGGTAATTTAAAATATCCGCCCGATAAAAAATAGCCTTCCTCGCGATACTTAACATGATTTTCAATAAAGTCTTCTCTTGGAATACAATCACCATCTGTCATAATAATGTATTCACTTGTTGTGGCTAAAATAGATTTATTCAAAATAATTGTCTTTTGAAAACCATTATCTTCATGCCAAACATGATTAATTGGATAAAAAACTTCATTTCTAATTTTGTTTATGCAATTTTTAGTTCTTTCATCAGAACCATCATCGGCAATAATTACCTCAAAATTTCTATAAGTTTGCGTGTTAAAACCATATAAAACGTTAGCCAACCAATCTGGCGAATTATAGGTACTTATAATTATTGAAATATCTTTTTCCATTTGTTGCAAAGATAAATTATTTTATTTAGTTTTGAAATTAACTACAAAATCTTATGCAAACAATTACCATAATTATTCCAACTTTTAACGAAGAAAAATATATTGAAGATTGCTTACATTCGGTTTCATTTGCTAATCAAATTATTCTAATTGACTCTAACAGTTCCGATAATACAGTTGAGCTTGCTAAAAAATTTAATTGTGAAATTATCTTAAGAAAATTTGATAATTTTTCAAATCAAAAAAACGAAGCCATTAAATATGCAAAATCTGATTGGA
>Ga0209443_1000089_pt1 | contig 54877 bp, 70 predicted proteins | sample LauGreBMM110DCMD_2_FD_187571 | JGI IMG/M metagenome (GOLD analysis project Ga0209443, IMG submission 187571) | Freshwater lake microbial communities from Lake Michigan, USA - Su13.BD.MM110.DCMD (SPAdes) (version 2) | ecosystem: Environmental > Aquatic > Freshwater > Lake | place: Lake Michigan... | reverse complement strand
CGTTTAGGAATTAATGCCGATGCCCTTCTGGGGCTGGGGCTTCCTACAGTAGAATTTCAATGAACTGAGTTCTGTATCGAATCTTTACGCATCTGGCTGGCTGGCGAGTTGCCAGCATCTGGTGCGACCATCCCGCAGGGCGGGAGGAGAGAACCGAGTGACGAAGAACAGACCAGCACCGTAGACCAGCGTAATACTGATTCAAGTCCTATCTCATTTATTTTTGATTTATTTTAGGGGGGGTCAGTTCCGCTTGGGAGTGAACGCCCGCCCGCATAGCAGAAAGCGTGCCAAGATTCTTTGCACATTTATAGGCATATGCCCAAATCCCCGAAAGTCTATGCTATGGTATAGGGTCTTGCCATACCCCCCTTAGAATCGAAGCCAGAGGGGTCTAATCGCATTTTTACAATTGTTTTACATTATATGATTGGTATATGGTTGATACATTATATCATTACCTATGATTACAGGATTGGATTCTAATCCTACTTGACAGACCTATGATTCGACCCGAATACCCCTTGACAGACCTATGATTAGAATTTCTACACGGGTCATTAGGATTGCTTATAGCCGTCTCTAACCCCCTGTTTTGTGCTTGATTGAACATCTGTTCACCTACCTCTGTAAGTCGTTGATTTACAACGCTTTATGACTTCTTGCACAGTTGCCCTACAAGGCTCTTGCAAGGGTCGGGGTAGGGGTAGGTATAGGGTCTTGCCATACCCCCTTTAGAACCGATTGTGGAGGCTCTTTACATTTTTACATCTTATTTACAATTGTGTATAGGGACTTGGCACGCTACCTGCTACCTGTTTTCTAATCACGGAATCATAGGTTAGGTTAACAGGATTCGGATTTATAAATCTGGAATCCCTGTGGTTATTTATAATTCTATTATAATATTATAATCTGAGATAAACTTATGCTAAACATAAGGACTGCTAATAGGTAAAAGGTCTTGATAAAAGGCGTTGCCCTAAAGGTAAAAAGTCTTTTCATAGTTGATGTAGGGAGTGACCTCGCCCTACCTGCTCTTTCTTAGTCTACTTTCCCTAAACCCGCAATCTTGCGGGAGGGGGATACCAAAACCAAAAACAAAAAACCGATATGAAAAAACTGATTATGAAACTGCTGGGTCTCGAAACGCTGGTAAGCGACATCAATTATTTGAAGGAAACTTTGAATAATGTCGAAGCGGAAAATATGGAACTGAAAAAGAACTATCTCGACTGCTGTGTGCGGTTGGGCGAACTCGAAACTCAGATTGAGGAAATGGATGTTCCGAATATGGATGAATGGGTCTTAGAAGACGATATCAATAACCGTATCGAATCCTACCTCAATGATAACGATTATGTCACGCAGTCCTACTGCGATGATGAAATCGAAAGCAAGGTTTCTGACGCTGTCGAGTCCGCTGTCGAAGACATCGACTTGACCGAAAAGGTCAAGGAGGTCGTTGACGAGATGGACAAGCCGTCCTTCTGCGACACGGAAGAACTCAAGGACATCGTCCGAACTGTGCTTCGGGACATCAAAATCAAGTTCGAGTAATGCGAGGGGGAAAGTTACTAACCCCTTCTTTTTGTTTGACGAATGGTATTACAGTAGACTGAATCCTTTCTGTTCCTTGAAATTCCACTTTGCTAAACTCCCATTCACGGGAGAGGCGAACACCAAAACAAATCACAATATGACTGACGAAGAAATTAAAGATAAGGCAATCCAAGCAATGGCTTGGGCAAGAGGTTCGTGGGGGCAGGGGCAATATGATGCTCCACGCTACGAACGAATGACTATGGTTCGGCTTTACGATGCAATTTCTGAAATTGCAAAGCAACAAGCAGAACTTCACGCCAAATCTGATTCTGTAAAATAATATGTGCAGGGGAAGTTACTAACCCTTTTTGGTAAGTGGAATTCACTTTCTGTTCTTTCACATCCCGCATAACTATGAGTAAACTAATCAATGTATCCGCAATTAAGAAACTCGCTAAATCCCAACAAGGCAAACGGGTAAGCAAGGACTTCATCGAAGCCCTTGACCGATATGTTTGCGTTAAGGTTCTTTCAGCGTGTTCTGAACATAACGGGGGCAAGAAAACCTTGGATTCTGGGGTTGCCTTTTACATCTTAGGTAAAAAATAAGACAGGGGGTAACTCCCCTTTATGCGGGACAACTTTGTAGTGATAAGCCCTCTGGAGACCTCTCCACCTTGGTCGTTAACTCGGTAATGAACCTGTGGTAAACAGGCGATTCCAAGGCACTACAATTCAATTTAGGTTCTGTTTCTTGAGGGAGTTGTTGCCCAATAATAAAAGAAACAGGTAATTACGCTTTGCGTTTCCTAATTAACTTTGCTCACGGCAGTACGGATTATAGGCAACGAAGTCCGCTGTTTTCTGAATCATCAAATGCGGTTACAGATGGGTGCTGTCGTGGGCAATTCACTTTAATAAAAGATGCACCAACCCATAATAAAAAGGGGAGGCTAAACTCTCCCCCGAACTTTCTTCAAATAAACCTTGTAATACTCCAACACCTAACCACACTACTCATATGGACTCATACTTCATCCACCACACGCCACTCGTCCGAAAGACGAACACGGAAATCACCTTCGACAAAGTAGATAAAGTCTACATCGGTAAGGGCAACTGTTGCCGATGCGGGTGCGGTGGCGAATACTACACGGCACAGGAGAACCCCAAAGAGGTTAAAAAAGCCCTTGAAAAACTATCCAGCGGTAAATACGAAATTGAATCCCAAGACGATTACATCTTTGAAGCCGAAACCTCCTGCACCAAAAACCACACCAAGGTCATCTGCCTTTACCTCAAACAATAACTCTATGCGTTACCCATTAGAAAACCAAGAAATCGACCTCGGTGACCGCACCGTAAAAATCAACGGCATCGCTACCTACGAAGTCGAAGGCAGTTTCGCTCGCTTCACTAAAGTAAAAATCCTTGATTGGTCTTTCATCGTAACGCCTAACGACCCCAAGGTCGAAACGGGATTAACAAAAGATGACATCAAGGCTCTGCAAGATTCTATTTTGGATAACCTAAACGATAACTACGAACTCTGCGACTACCTCGCTGGAGAATACCTTTCCTAACCCACAATAAAAAACCAAATGGAAATCAACGAATCCCACGCTGGCTGGCTTCTGCACAGCACGATGACAAACAAAGACGGCAGTCTCATCGGTCACACCTGTTACCAACACACCAGCAGTCTTGATATGCTGGAACTCCTAAGAGAACGCAGGGAGTGGGCTAAAGACGAAGCCAGAAGCGTGACTATGTCTTTCCACCTTATGCAAGTTTTTGTTTTCAAATCTAACAAGATGTGGTCTGTTGGCACTTACCCAACGGAGGAACTCCTTGAGTTCTACGCCAGCAAGGAACAGGAACTCATTGATGCCAACACGCCCTAATATGATACTGAACTAACTTCCCATATAAAGTCAGAGTTCACAAGGCTCACCAGATATGGCTGGTGGGCTTTGTTATTTTAAACTAACTTCCCGCCCAAGACACGGCACAGGTGAGAATCCTTGTTTAAGGTCTCGACCACGCTGTCGGACATATAACTTAAAACCTCTTTTGAGGTGATATAGCCGTCCTTGCCAAGAGCGTCCTGTAGGTCAGCGGACTCAAAGAGGGCTTGCTTGCCGTCCTCCTCGTAGTCTTCGATAGTGTATCCAGCAGAGCCATTGACCAAAAGGTCAAGACCATCGTGCTTGATGTTTAGGTTTTTGAATCTGTATTGATACATACAGAATACCCAATAAACAAAGCAGTATTACTTTGTCAAGGGATTTCTTTTGCAGGAGGTAAATCAATGACCTCGCCCTTCAACATTGAGTTGATGTCTTCGTGGCTGACCCGTAGGCGATGCTCCACGATGACCGTGGGAGCGTCCTGTAGAGCCAGCACCTTGTCGGTCATAATGGCGATGGCGAGGGGCAACTGACCAGCGGGGATATTTTCAATTTCCTCTAACAGACGGGTCGAACCCCTGCTTACGATTTGTGACATCAAAGAGGCAGTTTGCTTTTTCCAAGTACCTAATTGGAATTCAGAATTGGACTCCATATTATGACGCATCGCAATCACGGTTGTACGGGTTACCCCCGTGGCTTGGTTAATCTCCGTAGCCCCAGAGCCGTCCTTGAGCATCTCCTGTACCTTCTCCTGCGTCTCCTTGGGCAGTCGCTTACCCGTCCGCTTGTGGGTCGGGTTGGTGGAAAGGCGTTCTGGGCTTGACTCGTAATCCATAAAATTATTTGTCATTATCCGTGTTGACAGCACAAAAGCAAGCATAAAGACTATACTTGATATGGAAGTTATCATTATTCTTGCATTATTCGCCCTGTGCTTCGCCCTGTTTACTACAGGTGTAAGCGTGTTTACAATTCTATTTACATTGCTCTTTGGTAAGAACAAATGAGAATTAAGAATTCAGACATCCCTGCCCTGCGGGAAAAGATAATCGCTGAACAGGCTGGCAAGTGCTGGCTGTGCGATATTGATTTAAAAACTGTAGTCCCCTGCCTCGACCACAATCACCAGACGGGACATATCCGTGGTGTGCTTTGCGGAAACTGTAATGGTATTGAAGGTAAGATTTCAAATCTAGCAAACAGGGCAAAGCGTGATAAGACGAGATATGATTTTGTGAATAAAATTTTATCGTATTGGAATCACTTCTCTGCCTGTCAGCGTAAGGAAATCCACCCTACCCATAAGACGACAGATGAGAAGCGATTGAGACGGAATAAAAAAGCGAGAAACAGGCGGAATAAAAGTTGACAGGCGTATTACCATTTGTTTCTGTGTCGGGGATGAACCACAACCTCGCTCAAGGCTCTGACCCTGCATTCTGTGCAGGAATGACGGAAGCCGACTACCGCAAAGCAATCGGGCTTAGTCAGTCCTCGCTAAAGATTTTTCATAAATCTGCGGCTCACTACCTCGCCTCTACGGAGGAACAGCACGAACCTACGGACGCAATGATTCTGGGTTCTGTTTTCCACGCTCTTTTGCTCCAGCCCGATGAGGCTAAGAACCTCTACGCTGTCAAACTCAAGGTGGACGGGCGGTCTAAGGAAGGTAAAGCATACAACGAGAATTTTGCTATCGAGAACGCTGGCAAGTTTATTATCAATGTGGAACAGGAAGCCCAACTGTTTGCTATGCGTTCCAGCGTCATCGCTCACCCCAAGGCTTGCGTCTTGCTGGCTGAGTCTGATTACAAAGAGTTGCCCGTGTTCGGCACTTACCCCACGCCCTATGGCGATGTGCGTCTGAAGGGATTGATTGATGCTTACGATTCCAAGAACGGATTTGTAAACGATATCAAAACCTGTGAATCAGCATCGCCAGAAGATTTTAAGCGAGCAATTTGGGACAGGAGATACGATTTTCAAGATGTGCAATATGGCTGGTTGCTCCAGAACGCTGGCAAGCCCGTAAATCAGTTTAACTTTATTTGCGTGGAGAAGAAGCCACCCTATGCCGTTGCTGTTTACAGTATTTCCGCTGAGTCCCTGCTGAAGTCTGCTGGACGCTGGGAAGACTTGGTGATTGAGTACGGTGCGTGTCAGTCCTCTGGCATCTGGAAGGCGTACTCGGACGAGGTCATCGAACTGTCCCTGTGAGCGAACCCAAGTTCACGGGAGTCTGGATTCCCGCTGGAGTCTTCCAGCACACCACCATTAGCATCACCGCTAAGGTGGTCTACGGGGTCGTAGAAGCCCTTGACAACGATGACGGGTGCTTTGCCTCAAACGCCTACCTATCTCGCCACCTTGGGCTAGGGGAGAGGCAAGTACGCAACATCCTACAGGAACTCGATGAGGCTAATCTGATTACCCGTGTCGATGTCGATGGTCGCAGGGTCATCCGTACTGTCGAGAAGACTGCTATTGTAAAGGCTCTTGGGGAGGCAAAGAATTGCCTAGGGGGGAGGAAAAATATTGCCACGGGGGGTGGCAAAAAATTGCCTACATATAACAAAGAAGATAATAAAGGAGATAAAGATACAGGGAAAGAACTAGGATGGATTGTTTGTTTACCCTTTGGTTCTGAGGCTTTCATTGCTTCTTGGAAGTCTTGGGTAACCTATCGCAAGGAGATGAAGAAGAAACTCACCGACTCCAGCGTACAGGCTCAGTTCAAGGAGTTCGTGGCTTGGGGTGAAGCCAAGTCCATCGCCAGCATCGAGCAGTCCATCAAGCAGGGCTGGCAGGGTCTCTTTGAACCCAAGCAAGTATTTGGCAAAGGTAATACAAATGTCTTGACCGCCAGAGACCACGAAGCATTCTAACTCCTATGAGCAACTTCAAGGTATTCAAACTCACGGGCATCTCCTGCAAGAGCCAACTCATCTCTTGTTCGTCAGCCGAACCAGATGCTTGGGTTACCTTTGCTGACCATTGCCAAGAGGTCGCTTACCTCAAGATGGAGGTCGAGCGTCTGAAGAACAATGTCGCTTACCTCGACACTAAACTTGACGAATCCCTTCGTCTGCTAGACGGGAATCAATCGTGAGCGACATCGCCTGTCATTGTGGTCGTAGGGGTGCGTTGTTCGCCAAGGCTGACCACTCCCTTGTCCGCTGGCATCATTGCCGTGAGCATCTGGATATGGAGCGAGTGACGCTGGCTGGTCTGGCAGACTCCACCGTACCCCCTGCTATCCCTCAAATTTTTCTAGATACGGATGTGACTCGCCTCCATCCCAAGATTCAAACCGCCCTTGATTGGAAGCCACAGGGTGATGTATCTGGATTACTATTACACGGCACGACAGGCGTGGGCAAGACCCGTGGCATCTGGGAAATCATCAAGCGTCTCTGGTCTGAGGAAACCAAGAAGGACAAGCAACTGAAGTTTGAATTCCTCACGATGCGTAAACTTGAAACTGTAATCGAGAAGGGCTTTGAAGACCGCAAGCACGGCTCTGCCATCGACTACCTCATCACTTGCCCCCTGCTCATCCTCGATGACTTTGGCAAGGAGCGTCTGACTCAGCGTATGGCTTCCGACCTCTTTGCTATCGTAGACGAGCGTAGCACCAGCCGTAGGGCTACCATCATCAGCACGAATTTTAACGGCTCGACTTTGCTTGACAGATTCGACAACCGTGACAAGGAGACGGGCGTTGCCCTAATCCGCAGACTCAAGGATTACTACAGGGCTGTTGGTGTAGGTTGATTTTCTCCTTGACCAAGTAATACCATTTCTTTCTATCACCCTCCTATGAAACGACTACTTGCTTTCCTGCTTGGCTGTGCCTCTGTTGAGGCTAAATCTATTGTCACAGAAGACTTTGTTGACCTCGTAGCAATCATTGAGTCTAACTACAACTACGAAGCCGTGGGGGACAAGGGCAAGGCTATCGGGGCGTGGCAGATGCACGAAGCCAGTTGGCGTGAGTCCTGCCAATACCTAGACCGCAATAATTATGCCTGTGTTGTTTCTTGGGAGGAAGTCTCAGACAACCACAAGAAGTTTGCCAAAGACCCAGACATCAGCCGTCTTATCAGCAGAACCTATCTCCAAATTCTGGAGAAACAAATGTTGAAAGCAAAAATTAAGGTCACCCCTATTGGCTTATATATGGCTTACAATATGGGCTTCCGTGGTGCATACAACAAAAACTTTAATCACACATATGTTTGGCTTGACAGCAAACGCAGAAGCATCCTTGCCAGAGCCAACCAAATCCTTTCCCGATGAAGAAAACAACTACCAAGAAACGAATCCGCAACCACGAACTTATGCTCACACTCCGTGTATCTAAGTCGCTGTTCAAAGCATTGAATACTGTGTCAAGCAGAATCTCAATGACTCGTTCAGATTATGTACGAACTATTTTGCAAAGAGACATTGACACACATCCCCTCTCGTAATACTACTACCACCTATGGAATTCTTCTCTCACTCATCCCCTAATATGAACACACCCGAACAACAAGTCAGTCTCGCTAAGGCTCTAGTAGCCTTCGTTTCTGAAGCCCAAGATGTCCACGCTGACAGCAACAATCCATTTCATAAGTCACGCTATGCCTCCCTCCAAGCCCATTTGCTTTCCCTTAAACCCCTCGCCAAGAAGCACGGACTCGCTATCATCCAGATGCCAATCGGTGACATTGATGCCGTTGGTATCCGTAACCTCATCATCCACGAAGACGGTGGTATGCTTTCGTGCAACGCTCTCGTCCCTGCTGAGAAGGGTATGTCTGGTCAGCAAGCGGGTAGCCTGTATTCTTATGTGCGTAGATACAGCCTTGCTTCCATTGCTGGAGTTGCAACTGATGATGATGATGCGGAATCCGACCGAGTGGTTAAGACTGCTCCTAAGAAGGAATACATCACGCCTGTTAGCAAGCCGACTGCTTCTGGAACAAAGTTCATTCCGAACCCCTCTGCCAAGCCCACCGTTGGAGGCGAAGCCCTTACTCCTTTTGGAGACCTCAAGGGAACTCCCCTCGCTCAACTCCCGATGAAGTCTGCTGACCGTAGCGTCAAGTTCGGTGACTTGAACTACTTTGCTAATGTCTGGAAGCCCAAGCCGTTTGGTGACAACACCGAAATCAGCCCCCGTGACCTCCGTGTCAAGGCTGAGGCAGAACGCCTATGGGCTATTGCCAACGGTGACATCGAAGCCCCGACTGCAACCCAAGACGAAGTTCCGTTCTAATCTTTAACCTACAAATTATATGAACCTAGAAGCCAAGCAGTATCTAAATACTAACTACATCATCCTCAGCGATGGTCGTGTTGCCCGTCTCCTCAAGCCTACGAAGATTCACCAGCAGACCTACATCAACTTCATTATCGACAAGAAGATGAAGCGGGTGAACACGCAGGAACTGACGAAGATGTTTGCAGAGGCAGACCAGAATGGCGTACAGTATTAAGTCCCACGGGCTTTCCTACCTACGCCACGCTATCTCGCACAGAAACAAGAAACTGAATTACATCAGTCTCCCTGTGGATAAAGCACAAGAAATCCTAGACGCATCCAACGGCTTCCAACCCACGCAGGGAGAGTATACTCTTAGGAGTAACTCCCTCAAGGGTGCGGCTGTGGTGCTGGCTATGGATGCCAAGGAACTCCTTGAGCGTTTGAACAGCCCCACGCCCACCAAGATTCTCAATGACTTGGCTGAGGCTCGTTGCAAGATTAAGGAACTCCAAGACGCAGGTGACAACCTTGTTGACGGAAAGTTAAACCAAGAATCCATCAGAGCGTGGGTACGAACCAAATCTCTATGACATCCCTAGACGCATACCGAATCGCCTTAGTGGAAGGGCTTACCGCTAAACAGGCGGGTGCTAAGTTCAATCTTAATTACACATCTATTGCTAATTGCAAGAACAGGTACGGGCTTCCCTCCCTCAAGAACGAGTGGGATGCTGGCTACGAAAAGCAGTTAGAAAAACTCACAGACATCCAGTTGCTCACATATTATAATCTGCTTCTTATCCCAAAGAACAAAAGGTCAGCCCGTGAGTTCAATGTGTGTAAGATGTTAATTGAAAAGCGTAGGCTATGCACAAACTAAGCGAGTATGCAAAACACTTACTCTCACTCCCGAACGCTCAAAGACCTAGCGGCAAACAACATCTGCCCAAGCGAACTGGAAGTGTATTGGCAGGAAAGAACCAGACAGGGTGGGAGATTGCCGTCACAAAGTCTTTTGGTAATGCCAACAGAAACCGCTGGGCAATCCTCTTTGCAAAACCTCTGAACAAATGGACACCCCATCCGTAGTCTTTTACGAACACGATATCAACGACTCACAAGTAAGGAGTCTTTCCAAAGGCGTACTGAACCTAGGCAACGAGTGCCGTGCCTTGGCACAGGAAAACGCACGCCTAAAGGCAGAGGTAGAGGTTCTCAAGGGCAGGGTTAACTACTGGAAGATTGAGGCTGAGTGCGACCACGGACGCTGGTTGCGTTGCCTTGAAGACCTTGAACACCTTCGTAACTTAAAATGATTCACGAATTCCGCAACCCCATCCCTGTCAGCACCGACATCGGTTACGGCTGGCTGATGTATGTGCGGGATGGTGGCACTTGGTCTAACGATATTTTTGCTATCGTACTAGAGCAGGACGGAGTCATCCGTCATATGCGTACCGACCAATTTAAGATTCTCCAGAACCCAACATTCGACATCCAAAATAAACCCAATGTTCAATAACGATAACAAATTTGATTTTGATTTACAGTATGGTCAAGCGGGAGAACGCTGGCTTCGATGGCTAGGCACAGACCAAGCCAAGGTCGAGGTCAAGACAGAGCGTGACATCTGGATGACAACCAAGAACGCTGTGTTTGAATTTCGTTCAAGAGGTCAGCCGTCTGGTATCTGTTCAACCCACGCTGATTATTGGTCGCATATCTTTATGGAGAAAGACCAAGCGGTAATGGTATTTACATTTCGTGTGATTGAGTTAAGGGATTTCTTAACACTAGTGTACGAGAACCCTTCAAAGTATGGTGCTGAAATTGTTTTGGGTGGAGACATCGACCCAGTCACTAAAGAAAAAACTTCTGGCTTAATCAAGTTGCCTATTTCCCAATTGTATAAAGTGTCAAATCCTTATGTCTAAACTAATTAAGTTTGTAGCCGTGGGGGACAACCACGGAGACCACATTGACGAGGATGTTGCCAAGCAGTTTTTCAAATTCCTAAAATGGTTTGACCCAGACGAGGTCATCCACCTAGGCGATAACTTTGACTTCCGTAGCATCCGTAGGGGTGCTGGACGCAAGGAAGAAGACGAGTCTCTGGTTGCCGATGTCAAGGCTGGCAAAGAATTCATCACCCGTGTTCAGCCCTCTATTTTCTTAAACGGGAATCACGATGACCGCCTAGACCAGATTATCAATGGCTCTACCAGCGGGATGTTAGTAGACTACTGCCACGACCTCAAAAGTGACATCAAGAGCCACCTCAAGAAGAATGGTTGCAAGAAGATTTACGATTACCACGCAGAGCAAGGCGTACACAGATTAGGAAAAGTTGCCTTTGTCCACGGCTATACCTGTGGTGTCCGTGCCGTGGAGGAACACGCTATCCATTACGCAGAGCCTCAAGGGGCTGTCATTATGGGACACCTGCACTCTATCCAGCAGGTCAACGCCCGCAAGCACGGGGGGGCTGTAGGCTTCTCTGGCGGTTGCCTATGTGGGAAGTCTCCCGACTACGCAAAGAACCGCCTAGCGACCAGCAAGTGGGGTAGCGGGTGGACTTATGGGTTTACCCAAGGCAATGATTGGAAGGTGTGGCAAGCCCACCGTGTAGGTAAAGAGTTTATCTATTCTATCAAGGGACTATGAACTCCATTAAACTTAAAGAACTAGAAGACATTTTTCTAAACAGGGGAATTGTTAAACCGCCTAAAGGATTCTTTACACGGGCTAAGTATTCAAAAGCGTGGGGAGTTACAGAACAAACTGCGAATAGAAAACTTAAAAGATTTGTTGCCTCTGGTTTAGTTGAGTTAAAATATTTCAAGGTTAGGTCTGGACAAGTTGTCAGACCCATCCCTCACTACCGAATTAAATGAAGTCCGATAACGAAAAACTAGAAGAGTTCCTTGCCGACCTAGACGATGGCATTGTCATCGCTGACGGACTTGCTCACGCCTTCATTGGACTTACTGCCACCCCTAAAGGTGTAGTGGCTGTTTACTCTACGGAGCGTATCATCTCTAACCTAATGGAAAACGATGCTATGGACTTTGAGACGGCTGAGGAGCATATGTACCAAAACATCATTGGACTGAATGTTGGTCAGCGGACTCCTGTTTTTGTGGATGTAATCCCAGAGGAGTTCTGGAAATGAAACTGCTACCCTACTTGGTCGGGGTTGTCCTTGGATATGTCCTTGGAGTTATTCTTATTGCTCTTCACGATAGCGTACACGATGCTGATAGCCGTGACTCCAATCGAGCCACCTGCTATCCAAGTGAACCAAGTGGAATCAAAAATCCAAGCGGAAGCCATAGCCAGCATACCCCCAGCCATAACAATGCCAGCGGACTTTTTGAAGGGTGTAAATGCAAGTGCCAGCAAGCCAGCGGTAAACAGCCCTAGCCCAGCGGTGCTGAACTGCCACAAGACCTTTTGTTTGAACTCACCGTCAGCCCTAGCGTGAGCCTCCTGTATCTCCCAGTCCTTCTGCTCTACCATAGCGTACAGGGCTGAGGTCTCAGCGTCTACCTTAGCCGCTTGGTCTTTGTCTTTCTGGACTGCTCCAGAATCGTTCTGCTTGATAATCCTAGCGTACTCTTCAGTCTTTGCAACTGTCGGTTTAGAAACGCCAGACAAGCGGGTAACTTGTGCTTCAACCAATCCACGCACATTTCCTTGAGCGAGATTAGGAACAACCGCTGTGAGGGCAGAGGCTGAGTCTGAGACAACGGCTTCGACTTTCGTAATGTAGGTGTCTTTTTCGGGGTTCTTGGTTTCATTAAGGACAGCAGGAAGCGAAGGCTTAGAGCCAATGCAACCACAAAGTAACAGGGCAGGGATTAGGAATCTCATTTGGTTTTTTCTAGGAACTTGCGTCTAGCCCAGTTGAATACCTCTGGAGCAATAGAGCCAGAGATACTGCACAGAACGCTTTTGTAGAAAGGGTCTATGTCAGCGTTAGCAAGGGAGAAGTAGCAGACCACCCCAACGATAGCACCAGCCAGAACCATCCTAGACCACCGCATAATTTCGTACTTCTCGTCAGTAAGTATAAGCCTAGCAAGCATCCCAAGAGCACCAAGGACAGCAAACAGCCAGCCTGTCTTCTTGAATTCTTCTGCGATGACATCGAGGGACTGGGGGTCTTGGCTCATCGCTTAGGGATTTCCTTGTAGATACGCTTCTTAGCCTGTTCCTCGTCCGTGTAGACACCGATGATAGCCTTAGAGGGATTGTAGACTCTGAACTTATTGTTGGCTAACATGATGACATAGCCTCTGGCGTTACGCATGATGCGACCCGTGGCAGACTGCTCAGACTTAAACTCCGTGAACTCCGCTGGCATAAACTTAACTGAAAGTGCGTCCTTAGACCCGTAACCTCTCTGAGCCTTTATTTCAGCGGGTGCTTCAAACATATGTAAATCAAAATCCTCTGCGTTTATTTTGAGTTCCTTGGCTATCTTGTTCTTAGCCTTTATTACATCAGAAGATGAAAGAAGTTTGTCTTTCGCAAAGTCAATAATACTGGCAACACCTTTTCTGATAAGTTCTCCTTTTTCATAGATTGGCATTTCAACTCTTCCTTGAATAGCATCAGCATACTTGTACCCCATTGGGTGCATTCTCATAGACACATCAGAACTATCCTTAGCGTATTGACTATGTGTTTTGTTGTCTTCGGGTGTCATCTTTTTAGAGATGAATTTTCCATCATTGTTAATAAAATAAAGAACCTCATTAAGCCTGTGTTCTTTTCCGTCAATTTCTACATTCTTATAACCATAATATCCAAGCGGACTGCTACCATGACCTATTTGAATGTAACTTAATCCATCTGGGTTATACTCATCTACTCCATCTTTTCCTTCTATTACAAACTTTCTGACAAGCATTCCTTGGTCATCCTTAGACTCAAAGGGATTCTTCTTAGGCTTGTAGTAGTCATCGCCACCTTGGTACTCAGAAGGCATGAACCTACCAGTTCCTTCTTTGGAAACTCTGAATTGATTTAGTCTTCCTTCTTCTTTAATAGGTGTCTGAACCCAAGCATATTTAATGCCAAGGTTTTCATAGGCTTGAAGCCTGTGTCTTCCGTTAGAAACACGAACTTGATGCACAGCACCTTGTCCCTTGATAAAAGTCTTTTCTGGAAATACGGATACGACAGGGGCTTCAGCCATTTCACGATACTTTTCACGCTCCCAAGGTCTTTCTTCAATCCATTTAGTAGCCCTATCAAGACTGTTCGGCTTTTGGTTCTTAACATCCCTTACTGTGTCATTTGGATTAGTTCTCTGGAATTCATCATTAAACTTTTTGACATCAATAAGAACAAACTTATTTCCACTCCAAGGTTTTTGATGAGCCGCTAAAGGAATCTCTGCTTTGCTTTCGGACGGCATATATGTAGTATTTCTATGCTCTCTTTCACCTTCCGTGTTATAGCGTCTTCCGTCCTTGTCAGAAATTTTACGCATTTCTCCCATAGCACGAAGGACTTCTTTTGCAAGACCATCCCTCACAGCCCTTATATTCTTTAGTTCATAATTATATGTATAGAAGTCTCCGTTTTTCTTCATCCATTCAGAAATATTCTTGGTTGATGTCTTTCCACTTTTTACTGATTCAAAAAAGTCTTTCTCCTGTTGACTTCCGTATCGAGTAGCCGTCTCAAGAGCAGTAAGCATATCTTCTTTTCTTGCCTTTTTAAAGGCTTCAAGGTTTCCAAATGTCTGTTTAATTGATTCAGACATAGGAACGACAGTATAATCTCCTTCTTTTTTTCTAACTTCGGAAAGCCATTCTCGAACCTCTGTTACATTTTGAGGGCTACCAATATCCTCTTCTGGCATATAACGAGCCTTGGGGTCTAATTCGTTGACAACATCAAGACCGCCCCAAGTGTTGCCGCCTTCTGCCTGTCTTCTTTGTATGATTCTTGCTCCCTGTTTGTAGTCTATTGGAAGCCCAATAGAGTCGTCTGAACGCAAAACTCTTGTGTTGCCAATAATCCTTTCACGAACCTTGATGGGGATTCCTTCTGGATTAACTATTGTTCCGTCAACTTTTTCTACTCCCATTGAGCGAAGGCGTTCAGCCATTTCGCTATAAAGAGCATAGGACAACTTGTTGCCTCTGTATTTGATTCCTATGTTGCTATTCAAAGAAGCAACCTTTGTCTTCGGGTCTATGTCAGCCGTGATGTGACCGACATCTTCTGTCTTTCCCTTGACAGAGTTATCTTGTAAACGAATGCGTACATTATGTGTGCCGTACTTAGTACCTCTATCAATGAATTCAAGGTTATAACCCTCAAGTCGCTCTGGGTTTTCCTCAGCCCATTTGCCAATAAAGCCTGTTTTAAACTCACGGCTGTTCTGGTCATAGACACGACCACCCTGCTCACCCTCGGCTGGCATATAACGACCTTTAGGGTCTAGTTCGGCACGATAGTAAACAGTAGGCTTCCAAGTATTGTCTGCGTGTTTTTTAGACAAGTCCATCTCCTGCTTAAAGTTTTCCATTGTTGCAGGGATATATTTTGTTACACCATCTTCATCGAATCTATCAGCAAACGAGGATGTGATTTCACCTTTATCAGCACCAATAGTCTTGGCATAGTTCTTTACGGGAATACCTTCTTCGTTGGTAATTTGAGAACGAACTTTTTCAGCACCAAGGAATCTGCTACGCTCAAGCCGCTCTGATTGCATCAAGTGCGATAGTTTCATGCCCTTATAGGCTTGGTCTAAGATTTCAACATCTGAGGCGGCATCTTCAAGTATGCCTTCATCGTTTTCAAACAGTTCCCATTTTGTACGAGCAATAGGCTTTTTTGTATCCTTGTCGTAGATAACCATCTTATAGTCCCACTCTTCCATTGTCTCACCATCGTTTTCCTTAATTCTAAGTAAAAACTTGTTGGCAATGTCTGGATTTTCTTCAGCAAATTTACCAATAAAATCTTTATTGAACTGGTCATCCGTGTAGACTCTACCACCCTGCTCGCCTTCGGCTGGCATCATGTGCGTCTGTATCTTGCCGTCTAGGAAGTCACGCTTGAGGCGGTCATTGAGTTCAAAGGTCATCCCCCTGTCGATAGCCTCAGCAGAGATTCCAGCGTCTGTGTCTGACTTCAAGTCACTATCGCCTCGGATACCACTTTCACGAAGTTTTTGCACTTTATTATAAGCATTTAATTCTGCACCTTTAAGTAATGAAACTTCGCTAATTAAATCTCTTAACTTATTATCATTAATATCAAGAGCCTTAACTCTTATTTTTGCATCAATTCTGCCGTCAGCCTCATGTACGGGCATTGCCATTAACTCAGCAAGTTTGTTGATTGTGGCAGGGTCTTCACCGCCCTTGACCTGTTCAAAGTGTTCAAGAACAGCCTTGTTAGCGTCATGCAACTTGTTGGTAATCTCAGCCATCTGAGCCTTAGCGGTGTCAATGGTAGCGTCAGCCAACTTGTTCGTCTGCTTCATCTCGATGCCGTACTTGCGAAGCCACGAACCCCAGACCTCTGGCATTAACTTGCCGTACAATCCCCGTCTGGCATCGCCAGCCATGTGCGAGACAGTAGGGCTGTCATCGGGGTGGGTGAGCGTAATCCTGTCTAAGCCGTCACGGATAGCCTGTCTGATAATTCCCTTGAGGGCTGTGAGTGTCCAGTCCTTGGCGGCTGTAAGGGGAAGAGGTTTAACTGTTTTTTCTGCTTCTAGTTGTTGAAGACGAGTTTCAGTATCTGAAATTCTTTCAATAATAGTAGATGCGTACCTAAAAGTGCCTTTTTGATGTTTGTTTTCTAATCTATAAGCATCAAATAATCTTGTTGCATATTCTTGGTATTCAATTGAAGAAATTATAGCATCGACTTTGTTTTCAGTTATAAACTCTTTATTTCTTACTCTGTCTTTTACATAGTCTGAGGAATTGTTTATTCCAAATAATCTATTTGCACCGCCTTTAGTATCAGCCGTTTCTTTTATAAAACCAAGAAACATTTTTTGAATTGCTTCTGTGTATCCTTGACCAGAACCAGAAAAAACATCACTAACTAATTTATTAAATTTAGTTTCATATGAAGAATTTTTAACATGAACAGAAGCACTTATGTAATCAATGAGTTTTCCGTTTTCTAAATTTTTTATTTCAATTACTGCACCATTTTTAATGCCTTCTGTGAGCCATTCTTTTTGACTTTTTAATTCATCTCTTACTGCTTGAATTTCTTTTTCAGAAGTTTTTTTAGTATTAATATCACTATTGTTAGCCTGTACCTCTTCAATAAACAGGTGACGATTTCCGTCAGCGTCAATACGCTCTGTAGTTCTGAAGTGGACAATGGTGTCTTCTCCATAGTGACCGCTGATGCCGTGGGCGTACTCTGGATTGATTCTTACGGCCGTTTCTTTGTAGTTAGCCTTAGCACCGCCAAGGGTATACTTAGAGGTATCCATACCGCTTCTTTCCCTAGCACCCTCTTCAATTGTGACCTTGATTTCCTTAGCCTTAGCAAAATCTAGGATTTCAGACATCTCTAATTTAGGCTGTGTAACGCCCTGTGCCATGTCAACCCGTGTACCATCTGGCAGGAATCTAGGCGTAATGGTCTTCTGAATCTTAGACTTCAGCAAGTCAACAAGACCAATCTCCGTGGCTTCTTGGAACATCCTGCTACCCTGCGAGCCGTAGACAACTAACTTCTTGAGAAGACCTTGGGCTGTAAGGTTAGGGTAGTCTTGGAAAATCTGAGCAAGTCTTGGGTGCAGGGCAGACTTAATTTCCATAGGATACATTGCGTCATATTCTTTTCCTGCATTTTCTTTTGCAGATGTTTCAATATTACGAAGATGGTTAATTATTGCTGTTTCTTCTCCTCTGTATCTAGCCTCTGCTAAAAGAGAAGGTTGTGTAATTAATGTTTTCTTTAGAGCAGTCCTAAACTTTTCATTTTTATCATTGTTAATTAAAGCATCTCTCAACTCTGTTAATTCCAAGATAGATTCTTTTTCAATGTGATGACCAAACTCTGAAATATGTTTATCTATGGCTTTTATAAATATAGGCTTAATCTTTTCGTTAAAAGCAAACTCTTCAAATCCTTTTGCAAATTCTTTTTCTACATAGGCAACTCTGGACGGAGGAATCTCAGTCGGAGGCACGGGTGCATCCTTGCCCTCAACACTCTTGTCAAAGGTCTCGTTGTAATGCTTCTGAGCCGCACGACCAGCGTCAGCAACTGTATCGAAAGCACCAAGCATCTTGCCTTCTGGGTCAAACACCTTAAACTTATTGCCAGCCTGTTTGCTGATGTTATAGCCCGTAGCGTGTTTGATTATCTTGCCACCAGACGGGGTAGTCTCCTGCCTCATCTCATCTGGCATGAAGTTACGGCTGAGGTCTAGGTGGGCGTTCTCAAAGTTAAAATCGTATCTAGGCTTGTTGTCCACACGCATATTTACGATGCCGTCATTGCTGAATGTCGTGACGCTGTGACGGATGCCGATGGGAATCTCAGAGATAGGTCTGTTGATGTAGGGCATATCTGAACCCTTATGGAAGCCAAGCATCTGGTGCAGGGCATCCCTGCGTTGACCACCCAGTCCGTCACTATTGTCTAACAGACGGGCAGAAGGCTTGCGGTCTGGATGTCCAGAGGGAAGGGAGGCGTTGCTAAGGTAGGCGTAGAAGTCAGCCTCCATATTTGTTCTGCTACCCTTCCAGAGTTCACGAGTCTGGGGGTCTTTCCAGACCTCATTACCACGGGCTTCGATGACCTTGAGGTCAAGCGTGTGCAGATTAGAGTAAACAGTACCATCGGCTCTGACCTTGAAGTCCACACCGATAAGCACAGCCCTGCGGTTCTTGAACGGGACAGCCGCACCATAGACACGCTCGTTGCCGTCACCGATGTGGGCAGAGTAACCGAGGTAACCGAACTCAACGACATTAGAGCCGTTGCCGTTCACGATGTCAAAAGCCCTGTTCATTCTGTCAAACCACGCCCTCTGGATAAAGCCAGCACCGACAAGGGCGTTAATCTGAGCCGTGTTAGGCTGACCAGACCAGTTGCCGTCACCATCCCTACGCATACCATCCTTGTGGGCGGCATCTGGGAGGCTTTCCATTACCTTAAACATCTCCTTGCCCTGTCTGATTTCTTCGGCTGTGTAGCGTCTTAACTTAGGCTTCTTTATGTTGCCCTGCTGGTCGAGTTGACCAAAAGCCGCACCACGGAGTCCGTTGACTTTTAAGAACCACTCACGACTTTCCTTGCTAAGTTTGTTGACATCAAATCCGTTGTTGCTGTTGCGGTTAGCCTCAATGCGGACGATGTCTCGCATGAATAGGTCGAGAGACCTAGAAGACACACGCTTGCCGTCACGCTCAAAAGCCTTGGAAACATTTGATACACCCATGCCATCAAAATCAAACTGAGGATTCTTTTCATTAATCTTGCCCTTCCAGTAGTCAAGCCAGCCGTCAGAAGCCATTTCCATTAAGCCACGGATGCCACTAAATTCACCGCCACGGAACATATAGTCGATAGGCTTTGCCTTAACCCACTTGGAGAAGTAGTAAGCACCGAATTCCTCGACAAGATGCTCAAGGGGGATGGCAGTAGCGTCAGCGACCCTGTTGGCTGTGCCACGGGTTCTGTAGTCCTCTATGGACTTCTTTAACTCTTCCTTCTTACGCTTGATGGTCTCAGCGTCACCCCTGTTGCTTGGGTCGTTGTCGATGTATTTACCAAAGAACTTCATCAGTTCATCTGGCTGTACGAGGGCTTGCTCAAGGATTCTGCCCGTCTTGGGGTCAAACTTGCCGAGCAGTTTCTGGCTCAGTCTGTCGATGTAGTCGGGGGCGAACACCGAATCCAACATAATAGAGTGATAGAGTTCGTGAGCGAGAGACAGGCGGTTGCCAGAATCCATAGCCCACTTATCCAGATTGATTACGACTTCAGTTCTGCCAGAAGAGTCTCTGCTCTTAGCCCAACCAGCGGAGGCTTCAAATTCTCTTTGTGTGCCTTCTACATCTTTGAGACGGCTTGTGCGGACATTGCCGTCCTTGTCGATATAGCCGTCCGCTTGGAGTTTTTCTTTTAACATTTGACCTCTGCGAGTCAGTTTCTTGTCTGGTCGTGTTTCAGCCTTGAGAAGTTCAGCAACCTTTGCAGGGACAGAATTAGCGTTCTTCTGATTAAGCGTGTTGACAATTTCGGTAGCCTTTTCCGCATAAGCCATATCAGACCAATGAGCGTTCAACTGTCTTCCTTTAAGACTCTTTGTAAACGCAGGGTCTCCGTTGTCCTTGATTTGTTTAAGGATTACCTGCTTGGCGTTGTCATCTAATCTGTTCCAAATTGGTTTCACCTTTGCAAACGCAGGGTTGCTCTTAACGGCTTGCTCAAATCCAGCAGGGTCTCCAGCAAAGTTGCCACCCGTATCTCTGAGGATGCCAAGGACATCAGCCTTGACCGTGCGGTCATTGAGTTCTGGAAAGATGCGGGACTTTTCAAGCAGGACACCCGTGTTAGGGTCGATGCCCTTGGATTTAAGGTGGGTTTCGTATTGAACCTTGTTGAAAGCCTTGAAGACCGCATCGGGGTTGACTGTATCAATGCCAGCAATGATGCCATCAATGTAACCTTGGAAGGCTCTGTCTCCAGTAGCCTCTGCCATTGCCGCCATAGCCTCAAAGCCAACAGCGTTTTCGTTTCCGTTTTCCTTGAGAGCCTCGATAATTAACTTACGCTGGATACGCATCTGGTCTATCTTGGTGTTTCCAGTTACATCGGCAACGACCTTGCCAGCGGTAGCACCGACAGTACCAAGTGCCATACCAGAGCCAACACCACCAGCAAAGCCTTCTTCGCCACCAGCAAGATAGCCTAAGCCACCACCAATGATAGCACCTTGAGCCGCACCTTGAGCGATGTCATCAGCGTACACAAACAGAGGGTCAACGGCTTCGATAGCCTTGAGGAGAGATTTAGTGTGGGGGGCGAGTTTAATGCCAGCCCGCTCTGTGTCACGGATAGCCTGTCCAGCATAACCAAGGACACCACGCCCTGTCTTGCCTTGCTTCATCATCTGCTCGCCATAGATGCTGGCGGCTTCACCGATATTACGGGCTACCAGAGAACCAGCGTAGTATCTGGATGCTGTGCCAAGAGTAGAATTAACTTCAAGACCAGCAACAGAGCCAGCGGCTGTACCTAATGTGCCAACCCGTGTGGCAGAGGCGATATCCTTTGCGGCAACGCCAGTAGCAGTTTCAAAGACCCTAGAGCCAGTATCAATGCCGTAGTCAATGGTGTTGCGGATAGCACCGCCCATGAACTCAAGGGGAGCACCAACGCCCCACTTGATAGCACCACCAAGAACTAAGTTTCTAATTCCTTGGGTGCGAGCCGCCGCCATCGCCAACTTTTCTCCCATTCCAATCATCACCGCACCCTTAGCCGCAATCCCACCAAACGGGACAAACAGGGTAGGGTCAGCAATGTAGGACATCACCTGTGTCATCTCTGGGTTGATGACATCCTTGTCCATAATGAGGGTGTCTTGACCAGTCATCAGACGCATTGAATGCACATTGAAGGCTTGAGCCTCCATAAATTGTTGTAACTCAGCCTCTTCATCATCTCCATTTGCTTGGAGTGCGTTCTTCATTCGGAAGAATACGCTGTTAGGGTCGGCAGACTGAGCCGCCATGCCGTACATATTGCGTGTGCCTTGGGCAAATGCTTCGATTACAGAGGGAGTAAGTTTCTGTAAAGCATCAGCAGGGTTGTCTACAATAGAGCCAGCCGCTTTTGAAATCTCTTCAAATACTGTGCTTGCCGCCTCTCCGATACCAGCAATGACATCAACTTCCTTTGTCTTGTTATGAGCCTTGAACAGTCTGTATTGGTCAAGAGACATATTCATTACCTCACCCTGCGAGTTCTTCTGTTGCATCGCCTTCATTATCTCTTCGCCAGATGGAGGGGCAGTTATATACTGCATTGCCTCCTCACGCTCTTCGGGAGGTAATCCAGCAAGCATATCTTCAAACGAAGGTTCACCTGTAGGTGTGCTTCCAGTATACCCTCCAGCCGTTAGATATTGCTTAGGGTTTTCGTAAAGTTCAGCCATTGTATTAAAGTAATCCTTTTTCCTTCAGATACTGTTCCCGAAGGGCTTGGTATTTGCTTACACCTCTGTCATCTTCAATGCGGACTGTCAAGCCGTGAGCCGCAGAAAGATTCTTGATACGCCTGTCAACTCGTTCCGCTAGGGCAATTAAGATGGCTCTGTCCTTAGATTCAAGGGAGAAGAAGTTTACAGAGTTTTCCGTGACTCTCTTGATGAGTTGTTGTTCGTAATTGGAGACTGTTCCAACGCCAACGATGTCAGTTCTTAACATCGCAGAAAGATTCATTTCTTCAACCAAGGCTATGCCCTGTGCTGTAGGCGATAGCGACTCACCCATCTGGTCATTGATTTCTCTAAGAACCTTTACACCCCTACGGGCATCAATAAGTTTAGGCAGTTCTTCTTGGAATTTATCAACAGCCGAATCAGAGCCAGAAAACAAGCCTCCAATAAAGACTCCAGAGTCTGGAATAAACTCTGAAGGTACTAATCGTCCGTCTGCTGTTTGTTTACCAAAAACTCCAATGTTTCCTTTTCTTATTTCAGCAGGAGTCATTTTGTCAGCACTTTTAACCTGTTCCCATTTTCCGTTAGCGTGAACCATTCTTATGCCTCCGTCAGTTGTGAACTCACGGATTTCAGCCTCTGGTACAAGACTCTTATAGAACTTGTCAAAGCCAACTACAGGTAATCTACGCTTGCGTTCTGGGTCTGTCGGGTCAATAGCACCCATTCTAGAAGTAACAAAGTCAGCGACTTCACGCTGGCGTTCAGCAACTGTACGCTTTTTAGTTTCTTCCATAGACCCAAGAACAACTTCTCCCATCGAAATAGAAGGAACTTTTTGTTCGTCAGCCAGTTTAACATTTTTGGATTGCTCTATGAGGTTTGCGGAAGCCTTCTTGAATTCATCAATATTAGGGGAAACCTTCTTTGCAATACCAAGGACATCGTTAGCACTTAAAGGTCGATTAGACTTTAACTTATCTTTTCCAATTGCATCCATTATTGTCTTAGCCGCAGGAGAGAAGATTGGGTCTGTTTGTGGCATCTTTGCCATTCTTAAATAACCAGCCGCCATAGACGAAGGTGGCATTGTAAATGTAGGAAGAACAATATTGCCCTTTGCAAGAGAGTTGTTTTCTAATTCAGATTGAACAACTAATTTTCTTATGTCATCTGGTGTAACAGTCTCTCCAGCCTCAACTTTTCCAAGTACGCTATCAAGTACCTGTTTTGTAATCATAGAACCAGCAGATTGTAATTGAGCCTGTATGTCCGTTGTTAATCTCTTTTCTTCTTTTGCTTTTTCAATTAACCAAGCAGGGGCAAAGTTTTTTGCAGAGTCTGTCTGTTTAGTTAAAGCCTCAGCCGCTGGTGTCATTGTCTTATCGTAATCAGCCCTAGATGACATCTTTCCTTTAGACAAGAAATCTTCAACAACACCTGTCTTATTCGCATCAGCATTGTTTTTCTGAATCCGCTTATCAGCCTGTATCTGCTCAAGCATTGAACTAATAACAGTAGGGTGAACCTTAGTAGGGTCAGCCTTAGCAATATCCTGTTCTGCCGTAGATAACCAATTAGCCAAGAAGTCTTGGTCTGTGCCTTGCAGTTTAGGGTTCAATGCTCTTACCTTATTAAGATAACCAAGAGCCTTAGCCTTGTTTTCTTCAAGAGACAAGTTAGGGTCTGCCTTAAATTCTTCAGCCTTAGAGAACCTAGGAGATGTTACACTAGTTTCTCCAGCAAGCCTACGAAGACCTTCTTCAGAAACACGCTCCATCTCACGACCTCTGAGGAACATCATTTCTTGCAGTTGACCTCCAAATCCAGAAAGTTTTGCCTCTGCACCCATTGCAATTTGTGCTCGTTGAGCAAACCCCTTTGTCGGTGCATCTATAAGCATTTGATGCGTAGAGATAAGTCCATCAAGAATACCAGACTGGGCAATCTCTGGGTCTTTGCTATACATAGCAATCTTTTCGGCATATTGCTGACCAAGCATCTTAATCTTTTCGTTAGCCATTTCAGACTTTTCAGCATTGTCATTATAAGCCTTGATGCCTTGGGCTATGTTTTGCCCTATGCCAGCAATTGCATTAGTTGTTTGCTCTGCCATTTTGCTAGAAGCGGCTACTAGATTTCCAGTAGAAGCCTCTATACCGCCAGTATATTGTCCAAATGTTTTAGCCATAAAGTTAATCTTTCATATAAGAAAGAGGTGTTTGGTCTGCCCAAGGATATCTTGCTGAGGCGTTCTCAACAGTACCTTTAAACTTAGGACAATAAACAGTTTTTGCCGCATTAGGTCTTTTATCAATGCAAGCGGTACAGGCGTGGACATAGTCTACATTGAAAGACCTGTCAGCCTTCTCACGATATTTTCCGTCTACTTTTTCGTATCTGTCTTTATCCCAAGGTACATCATTAGCCTCAATATAATCCCAGATGTCATCGTGAGACCAATCACGCAGAGGGAACATAAAATTCATCCAACCCTGTCCAAAACGGCTATTAATTCTAGTACCAGCGTCACCACCAAGAATAGGGTCACTATCGCATCCTTTATGACCAATCCAAATCATATCCCAGTTTGCTTGGATGTTTAACTGCTTGGGGCGGTTTAGGATATCAATAGCACAGACCCAAGGTTTACCCTCAATAGGAGGCGTAATTCCAGTAGGACAGGTCATTGTAGATGTGTTTAATCCGTACACATTTTGAACCTCAAACTCATCTCCAGTCTGCTGAAACGCAGAACTGCTAGGATGCCAAGAGTAAACCTCAAGTGCATAGTCAGCAATTACCTTGTTTTGAAAAGAATACTTAACTGGTTGCCAAGGCTCTTTGAAGAACACCACGGGCAACTTTATTCCAAGCGTGTGAAGTATGTGGAAAAGCACCATAGAGTCCTTCCCACCCGACCAAGCCAAGGCAGAGCGATTAGGAACTGAGAATCCTGCACGGATTAGTTCTATGGTTTTCTCCAACTTATTCATCAGATTAAAGCCGCACCTGCGGCACTTCCTGCAAAACTTGCACCAATAGAACCAACAGCACCAATGATTCCATTTGAGCGAGCGTTAGATGCTTGCTGGTTAGCAATATTGACATCCATAGCCTCCTTGCGGTTAGCCGTAATAAGAGCAGAGTTATACTGGGATTCTGGTTGGAAAATTTGAGCACCAAGTCCTTGAGACATATTGTATGCAGAACCATACATATTAGCGGGGGAATATGCATTAGCCTGTGTAAGCATTTGACTGCCGTATGTACCCATAGCCTGTTGAGCATTTTGAGCACCAAATCCGTACATACCTTGGGCAAATTGTCTTGCTCTATCCTCTCTTTGAATGCCCATATTGTAACCACCCAGAACCTCTTGTGCGACTGCTTGGTTGCCCGTGAGACCCCTAGCCGCCATTGCCATACGAGCCGCCTGTTGGGACTCCTTGGTCATCTGAGCCGTAAGCCCAGAACCAGCCTGTAGACCTTCCATTGCACTTCTATTCATCTGGTCGTAGAGACCCATAGATTCAGCACCCATACCTTGTCGATAAGCCGCTGAAGCAGATTCACCAATCTGTCCGTACACAGGAGACATAGCCGATGCGTACTGGGAACTCAATTGAGCCGCTTGCGGAATAAATTTGCCGTAGGACTCCGCTTGGAACTGCAACTGCTTATCCATCATTTCCTGCTGGAGTTTCTGGTACAGGGGCTGGTACTGGCGTTCTAGTTCTAGAAGGCGTGGCTGGATGGCTTCCTGCCCAGCCATAGAGTCAAGCATTTCCTGCTTGTAGTCACGGGGTGCAGGTGCTGATATTTTTTTGGACTTTCCCATTGTGTTAGTTATTTAAAAGGTTTATGTAGTTGTTAGAAAGTTTCTTTATGTTACCAAACCTTAAAGCCCACTTATCTTGATTCTCCCAGTTGGGGTAGCGGTCTTTAAGTTGGGTTACAAGGCTTTTCTTTGCCTCTGGGCTTGATGCCACGAAATCCATTATACATAGGTCGGCAGTACCTTCCTCAGATTGAGGGATATTTGCCTTAAAAGTCATTAGTTCTGTCTGCTCACCCTCGGCAGGTTTGGCTACTGGGTACATAATAGAACACCCAGCAAAGCCATTTTCATCCGATACAACGAACAGGTACTGGAAGGAGTCAGCCCAATGCAGGTAGGTAATCAACTCATCGTCCGTCCAGCCAAAGGCTTCCCCACGACCCTTGTTACGGTTCGCCTTGATGTAGGAGATGAGGTCACCAAGAGTCATTAGGCGGTCTTGTACTTGTGAATTGCTCTAACACAATTACCAAATATATCCATATAAATAGAATCTCCACCACTTCCGTTTAAAATAACCGATTTCCAAAGAAAAATATGCGTACCCGCTGTCAGTGCGTAATGCGTTTTACCTGTAAAATGTGAGTAGTTGAGAGTACCAGTTGCAACTATATTTAGTCCACTAAAAGGAACTCCGTCTTTTAAACAGACAAAGTTTGCTAGGTCATCCGTAGCCCTAGCCATCTCAATCGGACTGTATTCGACCTCCCAGATTTCACCCGCAGGAACAACAATGGTTTCTGAGTAATGCGTGTGTCCTTGAGTCAGCCACCAACTTGCACCACCCGCACCATAAATGTTTGTGTTTGTAGTGCTCCAAGTTGTTACTGTGCTTCCCGCCCCAGCAGGAGTTAATTGAGAAATAGTAGAAAGTTCTATTGAGTAAAGTCCAAGGATGTTGACTCCTTTGTATTGAAGTGTGCCAGTAAAATTAGCCGTACCGCTTGATGTCAATGCACCAGAAACAGTAGTAGCACCAGAAACAGTAGTAGCACCAGCGATAGTAGTAGCACCAGCGATAGTAGTAGCACCAGCGATAGCAGTAGCACCAGCGATTACAGCAGTTCCAGCAACAAAAAGGCTTCCAGCAACAGACTCACTTCCTGCGTTTCTGACAGAACCTTTTTTAGTGTACGAAAGTGTGCTAGAGCCAGCGGTAGCCGCTGTGGTCATCACATATGTGAACGAGTTCGTAGCAACGGTAGCCACTCGAAATGTACCGTTGTAGCCAGTAGCGGCGGCGGCAACTAAGATGACCTGTCCAACCACTAAACCGTGAGCCGTAGAAGTAACGGTTACAGTCAAACCATCAGCAGAAGTGTACGCCTGTCCAGTAACAATAGTGCCGTCATTAGGCGTAACAACGAGGTCGCTGTTAGCCCCAGCCGTAACAGCAGAGGTGGCAACAGGAAGGTTAGACCCAAGCACATCAGAGACATTAGCCTCACGGAGAGCCGTTGCAGACAGGTCGTACAATAAGATAGAGTCACCAGAGGCAACGGTGTTAGCCGTGATGTTAGTCTGGTCTGTAATAGCCCCAGCAAGCAAAACAGCAGAGTCAACGAGTTGATTGAGACGAGCACCAGTAACCTGTTGTCCGTTAACGAAAGTATCGCCTTTTGAGATTTGTGCCATTGTTATGTTTTAGAAGTGTTAGTTTGTTTTTGGATTGTTGCGTAAACATACGCTGACCTAATAGAAGGTCTTAAATTAGTAGAAGTATATCTTAGTTGAATCCCTGTGCCAATTTTACGAATAGTAGCCCTTCTTGCGGAGTCTTCTGTAAGTTCAGCACTAAAATTGTCTATGACAGATAAAGTGTCTGGATTAAACACCTCAGCAACAGTTTCGACTTGAGAGCCAGCGTCAGAAACTATTTCTGTTTCTGCTGTGCTAAAACGCTTATCACCAATGCCGTTAAACGAATAACGCCTTGTTTTAAGAACAGCATTTATAACATTAGGCGTAAAAACGGCTTCGCCCAAGGTAGCGGGAATAAAAAAAGGAAGAATAGGCTCTCCAATAGCATCTCCGTATTCATCCCAATTTAACTGCTCCATTAAGAAGATGCCTTGGTCTGTATCGACTCCGTACATTCGTCTCTGGTTGTCTTTCTTAGCAATAACAAAATCAAAGATGTCAAACCCAACAGGGTAGGTGTCAACCGACTCCCATTGTCTTAGAATAAAATTGTATACAAGAATAGCGTTGTTATCAACAGAGGCATCAAGCGGAACTGCAAGATAGTACCTGTTATTCCAATAGGTAGCAACGGCACGATAGGCATAAGTTTTGTTGATACGCTGGATAACATCGTCAATCGAGGCTGAAATAGGGTCAGCCATTGTCAGCAACTTCATCGACTCGGCAGAAGACTGCTGAGGCTGGAGGAAATAAACGCCATTGTCGGAAAGGAATAAAACGCCTCCATTGGCTTGCACAACGGATTTCTTAGAAGAACAACCGATGTCGGTGGCAAGCGTTCTTACATAAGAATCATTTGAAAGGGGTTCTCCAGACACATACCTGCTAGTGCCAACGCCAACATAGAAGATGCTGTTACGCATAAACACCAAGAACTCGTTGAGAGTCCAAGGAGCAACGCCTACAATTCTGTCGTTAGAGCCGTTGTTAATAGTGAAAGCATCAAGTGCGTCAAAGTGCTGGTAGTCTAGGAAGTTGCTTACGGAAACAGTATCGTTATTGCGTAGGACACTATCTCCGTGATGCCTTCCAGTAACAATAAAACGGTTAGCATAATACAAGATGCTTTCGCAGGAGGGAAATTCGTGACCAGTACCGTGGGCTGGCATAGCAGTTATTGATGTAGTAAAATCCCAGACTAGCGGACGCTTGCTGAAACCACGGGAAATTATAACCAAATCAGTACCAGCCACCACATCACATCCGTCTTGCGTAGTAATTAATTCTACGGCATTATAGCGGCAAGCAACGCCCGACACCGCCCCTGCACTTGCAACAGAAGGCATTGTGTAAGTAAAAGTGTTTGTTGTAATAGATGAAATAACAAACAATCCTGTATATCCTACGCTACTACATTCTACATACACGCTTGCACCAGCCAGAAGTCCGTGGGCGGCTGATGTAACGGTAACAATAAGCGAGTCAGAAGATGTAAGAGTTTTCCCAGTTACACTATTTGGAAAATAAATTTTAGTTGAAAGAACTTCTGTTTGCGGATTGTATGTAAACAATCCATTTGCTACTACGCATACAATTATTTCCTGCCCTGTGCTGTTAAGATAAGTGCCTACGCCATAGACAGTCTGCCCAATCAAATCGCCAATAGTTTTGCGTTGCATCCCCTTACGGACGGTGGCAACACCCCTGTCCATTCGGAAGTTCTGCGACTGATTAACAATACCAGCGGACAATGAGATAGGGTTGTCACGGCTGTTAAGCCCGACAAATCCTAAGTCTCCGTCCTTTTGGTACTCATTAGGCATTATCGAGAAACAATAGAATAGTAGATATCCTTGAGTTTTTCAGACCAGCGAGTGCCGACATAGACACCACCGAGGAAGGCAACTAGGGCGAGGAGTAGGGTGAGCATATTATTCGGATTCGGTTACGACTTCCTCGACTTTGACCAAAGCACCAAGGTCAACGGGGGTCTGTGCGGTGGCAAAGGTGACGAGGATTTTAGACTGGTCTGAAATCACCAACTGCGAACCGTCAAATGACGGGAAGATTACACTAACAACTGGAGGCGGGCAGATGGAGTTATCCATAAGTCCAAGCAGATATGTAATGCGATAGGTAGTTTTCATTAGTTGACGAAGTATTTTATATTTTCGACACGCACATAGGATGTCTGAGTAGCAGTACTTGTGTTATGGATTTCAGCCATTAACTTGGTTTCATATGTACCTCCCCCATTAGTGCTAGGACCAGCCGATGTCGTGGCGACTTGCGTCCCGTTGGCGTATAGCGTCACATTCCCCAATCCGTCAGAATACACGGCAATATCAAACGAAAGGTTCATAGTAGGGGTGAAAGATGAAGTTACTGTCGTGAGACTTGTGCCATCGTGGACTTCAAGTATCAAGGCAGACAGTACGCTAGTCACTGATGCCCCATACGATACTGCAATTCCTCTTGCAGTAGGCGGTCCTGCATAGATAGATACATCTTGTTTTCCAAGGCTTACTCTGGCAACCGCTTGAGTCTGGAATGTATTGAAGTTAGGATTGACCAGACGGGCACAGAAACCAGCAGGGCGTGTCCATTGGATATTGCCAGTAATAGCAACGCCATTAACTAACGGACCTACATATCTAATAGCATAACCAACAGCAACCGTAGGAGATGTAAGTGCAAAACCAGCCGAAGTTGACGGGATAGATGTTGCGGCTCCAGCCCCAGAAGTAGACGCTGCAAACTGTGCAAGATTTGGCTGGATGACATTAGTATTCATCTGACTGATGATTGATGTCAGAGGATTAAGCGTGGTAGTCTGAGAGGTTCCAGTCAGGGCTTGGTCGTTAGTGGCGTAGGCAACACCAAGGTTAGTCCTAGCAGTAGGAGCAGACGCCAAGTCGCTCAAGTTGCTCGCAATCTTTAGTGCGTTAGGGTCGGACTCAACTGTAATCCCGACATTATCGGGCTGTGTAATATAGATACTCATTAGGCAGTAGCGTAAGCGATGTGGACTGGGGTAGAGGCGGCAGAGGCACTCATCCGTACAATCCCTAGGTAGTTATCAATGGTAAGACTTCCAAGCGGGGCAACATAGATGCCAACCGAACCAGAACCAAGAATAACCTCGATGCTGGCGGTAGTGGATTGGTTCTGGATGATGACAACAATACGCCTTTCTGGGGTAGCAGCGGCGGCAAGATAGCCAGTCACAGAAGTCCCGACAGTATAATCTGCTTGAACAAACGAACGGATGAATGGGGATGAGAATGAGATATGAGACATAGCGGTATTAGTAAGTGTTTGTCATATTGATTTTACCGAACTGTCCCTGTTGACGCAGGAACTTGTCGTACTCTTGCTCAAGGACTTGGTTAGCCTTGGCTTCGATGGTAGCCGCCTCTTGAATCTGACCTTCAGAAACAAGCCAATTAGCGGCAGAACCCCAAGCCATAAACGCAGAGAAGATATACGGGATATCAATCTTTGTCCAAGACGCAGGGTGGGAGTTTGGGTTTTGACCAGCAGTCGTGGAAGCCACGGTGCAAGTATAAAAATTGCCAGCGTGGGGCTTACCCAAGACTGGAACATAAGAGCCTGTACCAGAGCCAGAGTCAAAGTAGACTTGGACTCCTTGGTAGTAGACAACCGTAGGGCTGTATAGGTCACCCTCTAGGGCGATGCAGTCCTTACGATAGAGATAGTAACCACCGCTGATACCGTTGCCAACTATGACCTTTCGCTCAGTACCGCTGTCGTAAATCTGATACGCCAACTGCACAGCCTTTGTCGTTTCCTGCGGGTTCTTAGAGAACACGCCAAGAATCTCATCAGCCTCTGTAACGGGCGTGAACGAGACAACATTATTTGCATCCGTTGTTGTGGTGAATTCAACCAGTCGGCAGATATCTGCCCATTGGTTAGATTCCCAAGCCTCACGAATACGAGCAGAACTGAAATCACGGAACTGAGAGAATGTCTCATTTGTGATGTTGTGTCTGTCGTTTCCAGAATACTGGAGAGCGTCAAATAGGATTTGCGAGTAGTTCGATGTTCTCATTATGTGAGATATCCGTCACCTGTGAAAATTGCACCGTTAACACAAGTACGCTTGGCATAATTGGTAACGGCTGTTTCTGGGTTGTCCCGTAGGAATTCGTTTAGGAATGTATTGTCTTCCCAGCACTCATACCCAAGACGCTGACCCCAGTAGTGCCACGCTTGAATAGGAATCTGTGCTTTCAACCGTCCAACTCCTTCGATGTTATTAGCCTCGTTAGAGTGACGAAAAACAGCGGATTGCTTCGCTGTGCTCTTTGCCTTGACTTCCTCCATCCTCCAGCCATTGATGAGTTCCCTCTCCACCCTATTTCTAAGGTGGGAGGGGATTGCATCAGCCAGACTTTGGATTATGTCTGACACCTCAGTTCTTAGGCTGTGAAGTCAAAGACACCGAAGGCGAGGGGGTTGTAGACGCAAAGTCCAGCAACCGCTTCAATCATTCGGGCTTCGCCACCACCGTTGTTGGTGAGGGCTGTGACACCAGCGACATTGCCACCATAACGCACTTCAACTTGGTCGAAGGGGATGATGTAACCTGTAAAGGTCGAGCCAACGCCAGAGGTAGCATTGAGGTAGTGGGAGGGGTGGAGGCGTAACTTACCGAAATCGCCCTCGAAAACATCAACCGAAGCGACATAAGCGGATTCGCCAGCCTCACGATTGAAGGTACGAATTGCGGTCTGGGTGTTTGTGCTACCCGAAGAGGCAGTAGTGAAGACGAGGTTTGTGAACGCTCTCTTGAGGGCTGTGCCGACAAGAGCGTCATAATCCTTGTATTGACCTGTCTGGGAGTAGATGCCTGTGAGGATGTTCTGGACAACCGTTTCCGTGAGGGCGGCTGTACCAACTGTCGAACGGTTAGCAGTAGGGGTGCAGAACTGGTCGATAACAGGGAGGACGGAGTCCTTTGTAGCGATAGGCTGTAACCACTTGTGGAGACCACGGGTGAGGTAGGCGTTCGTACCGTTGTCGGCTTGAGCACCACCGTTGGAGCAGAATGTGGCTTCCATGTCACGCTTCAAGGCTTGGATGCCCTTAGCGACATTGTTAGCGAGTTCGTCTCTCACACCAGCGACTGTCGAGATGTCCTGCGTAAGCGGGGACACACGGACGGCTCTGCGGAAGATTTGGATGTAGTTGCTGAGTTCAGCACGGTATTGGGTAGCACCATCCTTGACATAGTTGTCATAGGAGGAGACATCCGTACCATCGACTGTACCAGTCTGCTTAGGGGTAGGCAGAGAGTCGGCTTGCCATCTGAAAAGAGTATTTCCAGGTTTGCTACCCTTCTTCGCCATAGAGGTGAAGGGGGTATCTTTGGCATCGACAAGTGCGATGAGGTCTGCGAGTTCTTCCCTCTTTCCAGAGGAGAACGAAGGTTCTGTGAGGTTAGCCATATGTGTATATAGGTTTTAGGTTTTTTGAATGATTACAGGAATCGGTTAGCGATTATAGAAGATAGGTCATCTCGGTTACCAGAAACAGTAAAACGCTTCTGTGCGGCTTGGCTGTTAGCGTCCTTTGAAGGAACTCTAGCAGGGGCGGCTGAAGGTCTCGGTTGGGATGGGGCTTTGATTGGAGTACCAGAGGACTTGCCTTTGGCTTCACGGGCATTTACGCCACGGATGTAATCTCCTACCACCATCTTATAGTCTGGGAATTTCTGGATTTCTGGGAAGTGCTTGATAAAGGATTCAGCAATTTGTCTTTCCTTTGCTGACTTGTCCTTCCACCAAGGGTATTCCTTGGTCGCAACTTGCTCCATCTGATTGAAGTTTTGCAGATACTGCATTCGCTTCGGAAGGTGTTCCTCAAGGGCATCAAGGGCTTTAATCTTGATATTGCGGACTTCTTCAGCGGTATACTCGGTTTCAGAACCATCTTTTCCCGTAACTACTGCACCATCGGGATTCATTTCGCACCAGCGTCTGATTTGCTTGGCTTGGTCTGCCTCACGGCTGACTTCCTCTAGCGTAGACAGGTTGGCATACGGATTGTCGGCAGTAGGAATCTGTGCTGGCTTGGTAGCCTCTTGCGACAGTCTTTCCACTTCTCCCTTCAATCTTTCTACTTCTGCTTCAGCCTCCCTGCGTTTAGCGGAGAGTTTGTCAATGCGTTTCTTGACTCCCTTGGGCAACCCACGCTCAATTTCATCATCTTCAGACTTGGTTTCTTCGGTTTCCTCGGAGTCTTCGGACTGAACTTGGTCGTTAGTTGTTTCGGTTTCTTGTGAATGAACATCGTCCTCAGAGGTCGCTTGAGCCTCCGAATCACCGTTTTCGTCTGCGGGTGACTCCGCACTCGATTCCTTACCACCTAGGAACGAATCGCTAACTATGTCAGCGAGTTTACTGATATCGAAGGGAGTGGATGTACCTTCGGTGTTCGTAGCGTTATTTTTTGCCGTGCTAAGGTCGGCTTGATTGTCTGTATTCATTAGATAAGGTCTAAAGTCCTATATTTGTAGGCAGGGTGTTATAGTCCCAGAACTATCTGCCAGTTACGGCTAAATTTGTTTGTAAGCAAGAACTTACTATGTCAGATACCGTTTTCCGATGGGGAATAGTCTTCTGAGGGTCTTCCTTGGTCTCTCAAAACATCGTTGCGGGTGTTCACAAGGATTTCTCTGAAGGCGGTAAGGGCTTCGGCTCTGCCGCAATGCCAAGCACGGTCTTCGCCCTTATTTTCTTTAGAGAGAGCATTTGCAACTTCAGAATCAATAGAAGCATCGAGTAGGAGATGGACGGCTTTCCAGAGTTCATTTTGTTTTTCAAAGGAGAATCCTACAATAATTTGTTGTGGATAACTCATTGCATCTGTTGCTCCTGTTGACCCTGCATATCGTTAGCCTGTTGAATCTGCTGTTGCATCTGGTTACCAGCCTGTTCTGCAACAGGGGTAACGCCAGTACGACCAATCTGCTTGTTCTGTTGCTGGCTGACCGACATCTGAAGGTTCTTCATATAGTTTTCCAGCATAGCACGGAAGTGCGGGTCTTGTTGCATAGCCTGTTGAGCCTTGGGGTTCTTGCCCATAATATCTTGCAGGTACTGCATCTTGGATGCCGCAGACGGGTCGTTCTCAACATACTGGGCTTCGTTACCAAGCATCATCAAGCCTAGGTCAGACTGGATGTTCTTATACAGCAACTGCGAGGCTGTGCCTGTGTTGATAATGAGTTCCCTAGCCTTGTCTGGGTCAATAGCCTCGATAGCCGCCTTAACCAACTTGTTCTTGTCGATAACACCACCAGCATCCAGAGGCAGAACGAACTGCGTGATAGCCTTGAGTTTTTCGATGACAAAGTTTGTGTCGAGTTCTCGCACATCGTACTTCACTTGGAAGTCGAACATATTGCTTACGCTGGACATATTCTGCGGGAGAGCCTTGCCAGTAATGCCTTCGATTTCATCGGGTTGCATATACTGTAGCATCAGACTAAAGGTCATCGCAAAAGATTCGCTCCAGACATCCAGCCAGTTATTGATAATAAACTGCTGTGTGGTCTGCGTCTTCTGGGGCATGATGTTCGGATGCGGGAGACCAAAGTACGAGGCGTGGTTTTGTTCAACACGGTCAATGAGTGTGAACGCAGTAACAGAATCCCCTGTGGGAGTGGGCATGAAACGATAGTCATCCGCACTTGTAACAGGAAGATGAATTCCTGGGGCAATTTTATTTATACCACCAAGTCGCTTCTTAACAAGAATAGGTGGCAGGGTCGTGAACGCTGTTCGGTCACGGATGGCATCGTGCTGTGCCTTGATTTCTTCTTGGTCGGTCTGAGCAATTTCTGGAACTCCTCTAGACTCCATAATCGCTCTACGAGTGCGTTCTCTTCGATAGATAACGAAAGGATATTTGTTATGTGCATATCCGAGAAGTCCGTGAGAGGCGTACTCTTCGCTCTTAGATTGAGGGCAGAAGACGGTCTGGTAGATTCCTTGGATGTTGTTTTCATCAATAAGGCGGGAGTAGGCATAGACTAATTCAATGAGGTTATCTTGTCGGCTGACTTGGAAATTAATCAAGGCGGCGGCAGGAAGGAGATTAGGGTCGTTGAACTGCGATTGTAATCCCATTGTATTAACGGCTTGTTCAACAAACGATTCAGACCATTCTTCCATCTGAGCCATAGAACGAAGTTCGACTTCGGTCACATAAGTTCTGCGGAAGACAACTCTAGCCTTCTGAATCTCAATAGTTTCTGGAGGGAACGAGATTTCATCATACGGCTTGAGGGCAACAATGAGAGGCTGGTTCTTACTGATAAATGTTTCTGGGATGTTAGCGTGTCCATCCTTGCGGAGTTCACGGACAGCCTTCTTGACAGCCTTTGGCTCAACAGTCTTCAGATACTGCATAATTAAATCCACAGCATAGTCTTCCTGCTCTGGATTCATAATGGCGGCTGGCAAGTCCTTGATGGTGGCTTCTGGGTTCTGCTGAACTGCTTGCTGAACCATAGCAACGAGGTCATCCATACGGATGTTCTGGAATCTAGTTCCCATTTCCTGCTCCCAGATAACATGGAGTCCAGCCCAACCGTACTGCGTACCGTACTGGGCGAGGAGTTCCGCTTCCTTGCGGACTTCAGAGCGAATGCGAGACTCTAAGAGCCAAGACATCAGAACATTAGCGGTGGCAGAGTTTTCGGAATCAGAGAACTCAGTACCCTTAACCTTAATCTGGCATCTGTCGAAGGTCGTGACCATCATCGACACAAGGTCATTAATAGTGCGGTCAACAAGGCGGCAACGCACATCAGACGCACCCTCAAACGGGAAAGCCCCGTCACCGTTCATGCGGTCTTCGCTGTGCTTCTTGCCGTCATCCGTCTGACCAGCCCATCTAGCAAGGCGAATGTCATCGTTATCAGCAATATTTGCTGTGTTTCCACCATTTTGGGTAGAACGCTGGTACTCCGTGTAAAGATAAGGGATATTCGGGGTATCGCTGGCAAAAACCAATTCGTCCTCGTTATTTTTGTAAGATTTCATTTAAAAATTTAGTGAGGTCATTTCGGAAGTACCGTTTGTGACCACCGCTGGTGGTAAATGTGCGTACTTGACCCTTCTTAGCAAGGGACTCAAGCCTTTTCCGTCCAAAACCAGTAAAGAGCATCGCTTTCTGACGAGACAAGAGGGCTGGGAAGAAGATTTCCATTAGTAACTTCCTCCACCCCAAGATTGCATTGCGTCCCCGCCTTGATAAATTGGATTCATAACCATCAAGTATCTGAGGCAGTCGATAGGGTCTTTGGTTGCCCCCTTCTCTCCGTCTGCTCCCGTCCACTCCTTGAGGCAGTATATTAAGTTTTGACATGATTCGCTGATGTAGAGTTTAGGTTTGTTCAAAGGGGTTATATCTTGGTTCATATCGTAGGAAAAGCCGTCATTGATTAAGGCAACGCCCTGTTCAATACGAATTCCTGCGGCTGGCTGGAAGTGCATAGGGGTCTCCCCGTCATCAAGCATATCAATGAGGGTAGTGCCACCGTCTTCCGTTACAGCCTTAGAGCCACCAGCCCTAGGGTCAATGTAACGCTCCCAGATTTCTTCGCCTTTCTCTAGTTCAAGGACAAGTGCCTTGTATTCCGCAAGAGAGCGTCCAGCACCGTTACGCTGGGCAGTACCAGCCCTGCCATCTGGCTCAGAAGCAGGTAAAGCCCACTCGCCATCCGATGAATCTGGGAACTCACGGTATACATACATATCTCCAGACTTATCAACTCGCATCCAAAGCATGAACCAGTTTCTAGCCCCTGCGGGGTCAACGACCATGTAGTTTGTGCCTTCTTCTGGGACTTGCTCTGCCTTAACGACATTGACGCTTTCGGTGAAACGGGGGAACTGGCTTCCGCTGATGTTATCAGCCCAGCCATACGCACGGATTTTGATTTCATAAGGCTTTTTCCCTGCGAGCGTCTTCTTCAACTGGTCGAAAGGGTTATACGGGTTCAGTTGGCTATGAAACCACATTACTGCGGCTGGACGGACATGGGACTTAGCCTTGTAGGGCATCGTACCTCTGGGGCATCCGTTTACATTTATGTTGTCGGGCAGAAGGGGAGAGGGCTTGTTCTCCAGAATCTTCGCTCCGCTTACATACTCCTTTACAACGCTACTGTAACCCGTGATTGGAGTGAAGGTCGTGATTAACTTACCGAAACGAGTAACGATACGATATCTCAGCGTTTCAATCCAATCCAAAGGTACTAATTCATCGCACCAGATGAGGTCAACCTCACCACCCTCGATGACATCCCGCTTCTGAGCGTAGTTCATAAAGAAACATTGGCTCTTGTTCGGTAGAATAAATGTGTTGTCAGAGAACCCGTTCTTCTGGGTATACTGAACATTCTGAACCTTGTTCTTCTTGAGGTCTTTGAACTCAGAAGGTAGGTACTTGAAAATTACAGGCTGTTGCATCTGGATGCTAGACTGGTTCGTAGTGTGCAGACACCACACCCTAGCATCCTTGATATTGATAAGCGTCTGGACAATGCGTTTAGCCGCCCATTCAGTTTTGGACGCTCGGTTACCGCCAAGGATGAGAACTTCGTTGTTCTCCTTTAGCAACTGGTCTGCTTCCTTCCAATGCGGTAGGTCGAACCCGTGCCTATACGGGTCAAGTTTTTCTGCTAGGATTTTGTCTTCTCTTAAATTGAGAATCTCAGCGACCTTCTCTGTACCCACCTTCTCCGCAAGCCTCTTGATGTCATCCTCGGAAGGAGTGACAAGTATCGGATGCGGTGTAGGAGAGAAAGCCATATCAGTTCTTGAAAGGGAATCTCTTCTTCTGTTTCGCTGTCATCTGGAGATTCCATTGGTTCATCACCAAGCCTTGCAAGACCAATAACGGGGAGATGTCTTGTCCTTAGCCGTGGCACACTTGTGGCGAGCACGGAAAGACTTTCGTCTGGCTGGCTGGTCTTTTTTGATGCTCATCTTGGGGTCGCCAAAACGCACTATCTTGACCTTGCTACCAGACTTAACATAAACAGCGGATTTCTTAGCCGCACTAGGAGTTCTGAACGGCTTGTTCAGCGTTACCTTCCTTCCTTTGTAAGTTGCCATAAAGTTTTAAAATTTTTTTATTTTAGTACTTTCCGTTGAACCTCGGATGTCGCACGACCACCCATCGTGCTCCGTCCCAGCGGACATCAACGGGCATACCGATGCCGAACTTCACGGATTCACGGCAGAGGGCGGTCTCCTGTTTACCATCAATCATAATCCCGATGACACGGGGGTTCTTATATTTGCAGAACACCGTGCCACGCTTCTTCTCTGGGGAGGCAACTACCTCATCTGGCTTGATGCCTAGGTTCTCACGGAGGAGGGAGACACCGATGTCAGACCACTCGACCTCCCAGAGCGTCTGGGGCTTGCGGGACTCGATGCGAGACCAATGAAGACCTTCCTCGTAGGAGGTACGGAGTTCCTTGAGCAAGTCCCTAGAGAGACCAAGAGAGAGCGACAAGGCTTTTTCTTTCATGTGCTGTTTATCTACGAATTAAGAATACTGTCAACTAAAAATGGGGGCGGCTGGATTTGAACCAGCGTTTCTTCCGTTATGAGCAGAGTGTTCTGACCTTTGAACTACACCCCCGAAAGTGCAAGAGGCGGGACTTGAACCCGCAAGCCGTGTGGCAACTGATTTTAAGTCAGTCGTGTATACCGTTCCACCACTCTTACTGTAAATAGACTTACAGGGATTTGAACCCCGACAAGGAGAACCAAAAACTCCTGTGCTACCATTACACCATAAGTCTGTGATTCAACCCGCTAGGAATCGAACCTAGATGACCTGCTTAGAAGGCAGGGGTTCTATCCGTTGAACTACGGGTTGTAAAGGGAGAGTGGGATTGACCAGTATAAATATCGTTGCCATTAGTTTACGCTGTGAGCCATGTGATGAACCTATCAACTTATTATACTCAGCCTGTGACCAGACTGCACTCAAAATCAGCCTTGTGTTGGGATTGAACCAACGACCTTCTGTTTACAAAACAGACGCACTACCGCTGTGCTAACAAGGCAAAGTTACGCTACGCTGAGGTCAAAGAACGACATAGTTATCTTCCCAGAGATAATCAGAGTCAATAGAGAAATAAAAAATCCCTTCCCCCAGAATTGGGGGATTGAGGGGGTGAACAACGGGGATTACTAAGGGGTTTGCATTTCCTTGTGTCAAGCACTATATGAATCATTCGGAAACGGATTGTCCACACGATGCTCCTTGACTGAAGACCTTTGCAACCCCCTAATAACCCCCAGTCGTTACGCACTTAGTCGTGCTTCACTACAATAAGAACCTGCGGTTAGCCCTGTGATGCTTTTTAGTATAAAAAAAGTATCTGAGTGGATGGGTATTATGTAGCGTCAGACTAAAAGATAAAGACCCCCGCCCCCCGTGGGGTGAGGTCTGTTATTTACAAATGTAAAAGGTAAAAGGTAAAAGATTATATAAGGATTTATATAAGGCTTCTTATAGAATGTGGCCGATGTGTGGTTACCCATTCCTTATATAGTTATTATATAATTATAAACCTAAAAGACGGTGATTGTAAAACAAAGGTAAAAAGCCGAATTTGGTAGGTAGTGAACAGGTGTTCAGTAGTTGGGGAAGGGGTCTGGCTGGCTCTCAGAGGCGGGTTTGAGGTCTGGGGTATAGGATGGTATAGGCAAAGGATTGATACAGGCTCACAGGGGCGTGGAGGCTGGTCTAATCACTAAACAAGAAAGCCCACCGAGGCGGGTTAGGCACAGGGTGGGCTTGAGGGGTCAAGGGCGAGACACGGGGTGGGTTAGCGGGTAGCGAAGGCGAGGAAGCCTACCAGACCAGCGAAGGCGACAGAGCCAACGCAGAGCAGGGCAATCGCAGTTAGGAATTTGTGCATAGGATATTTGTAGTTAGGATGTAGTTAGGATTTAGATACGGTGATTAGGATTCGTCCGAGGGGAGTTCGTTCACCTGCTCCAGACGAGCAGGGGAGTCGTGTTCCGTAGGGGAGTTGTCCTTACGGGTGGACTCGATGAGGTTGCCGAGGAGGTTCAAGGAATCGTCATAGGCATTCCAAGCCTTGGCTTGGGCTTCGCTGAAGCCACCCTTGTCCCTGTCTTGATGGTCAAGGGCAGAGCGAAGGCTGGCTTTGCAGTAGGCACGAGCCATTGCGATTTGGATTTGGATTTCGGTCATAGGATATTTGTAGTTAGGATTTGGTGACGCTGGGGTCGGGCAGAGTTGTCTGCCCTTCCCCGTTGTCGGGTTGTTCAGTTGTTGGAGTAGGAGCGGGGTTTGCGGGGAGCGAGGGCATCCACGAACAGGCTGGAGATTCCGTTGCGGACTCCCTTCGTCAGTTCGTCAGTCACAGCGACAGAGACACGCTCAGAGAGACTGAAGCGGGTCGGAGCAACCTCGTGCGTGAGATGCTGGGTCACAGCGTTGTAGAGGTTGAACACATTTCTGGATTCATCTTCCTTGTGCGTGGGCTTGTCCCAGATTGCTCGTACCGATTCAGCCATCCGTTCAGCCATCGCCTTACGGACTACCAGACCGTTCAGCACCTTGTGACCTTCGACCTGCGTCAGACGCTGGCGATTGTAGTTCTCGAAGACTTCTACAGAATTGTGGAAGGACTTGAGACTGAAATCGAACGCATCAGAGGCGAAGGCGAGGGACATCGACTCCGTGTGTTTCTTCATCAGCGAGACCGCAGAGCCAGCGAAGGCAGGAATCTTCATCCCGTTCGAGCAGAGCATTCGGAACAGACCCAAATCGAAACTCACTTTCAGCGAGCCATCGAAGGAGTTCTGCACCATCAACTGGAACTGATGTTGCTGACCAGCCACCGTGACCGACAGGTCGGGGAAGCGGTACTTAGCACGAACCTGCGAGCCACCCTTCAGCACCGTTGCACCAGCGTTGATGAATCGGTGACCCTTGTTCTTGAACAAGTCTTCAGCGAATCCGAACAGGTCAGCGTTCTGCATCGGACGGTACTGCTGAGTCACCACTCCAAGGACAGCACCGTTATCAGTACGGCGGTTGGCGAAGTAGTCGGTAGGCGTACCATCGGGGAGCGTGAGGGCTTCCTGCACGACCGTGAAGTCAATGCGGGTGTCCATCAGTTCGACCGCTTCGTCAGCGACCGTGGGGTTGATTTGATTTTTCATATCTTTGGTTTGTTTTGGTTTTGAATACGACCCGTGAGGGAAGACCCGTGAGCGAACAGGTAATCGTGTTTTGGAATGCTGGTGTGGACTCATCAGTTGCGGGTTACCGCAAGACAACAGGGTGGGTTTTACGCCACCCCGTGTTTCGTCCTTTGTTGATTCACGAATCAAGAATCTCTTACCCGTAGGTTTCTTGGTTTCTGAATGTCTGCCCGTATGCGGAGAATATATCGGTCGAACGCACACAGGATTGTCGTTTAGGAATTAATGCCGATGCCCTTCTGGGGCTGGGGCTTCCTACAGTAGAATTTCAATGAACCGAGTTCTGTATCGAATCTTTACGCATCTGGCTCGCTGGCGAGTTGCCAGCATCTGGTGCGACCATCCGCCGAGGCGGAGGAGAGAACCGAGTGACGAAGAACAGGACTACAATCTGGAACGAGTGTATTACTGATTCAAGAACTATTTTCGGAAATCTGCATTTGTACCAGCGACCCTTCGCCGTGGGAGTGAACGCACGCCCACGCATAGCAGAGAGCGTGCCAATTTCCTTTGCACATTTATAGGCAGATGCCCGAATCCACGAAAGTCCATAGCAGGGTATAGACCCTTGCCATACCCCCTTTAGAATCGAAGCCAGAGGGGTCTAATCGCATTTTTACAATTGTTTTACATTATATGATTGGTATATGGTTGATACATTATATCCTTACCTATGTTAGTAGGATTGGATTTGAATACCCCTTGACAGACCTATGATTCGACCCGAATACCCCTTGACAGACCTATGATTAGAAATTCTACACGGGGCATTAGAATTGCTTATACCAGTCTCTGACCCCCTGTTTTGTGCTTGATTGAACATCTGTTCACCTACCTTTGTAAGTCGTTGATTTACAACGCTTTATGAATTCTTGCACAGTTGCCCTACAATGCCCTTGCAGGGGTCGGGGTAGGGGTAGGTATAGGGTCTTGCCATACCCCCTTTAGAATCGATTGTAGAGAGTCTTTGCATTTTTACATCTTATTTACAATTGTGTATAGGAACTTGGCACGAACCCTGCTACCTGTTTTCTGATTACGGAATCATAAGTTAGGTTAACAGGATTCAGAATATAAATCTGGAATCCCTGTGGTTATTTATAATTCTATTATAATATTATAATTAGATATAAACTTATGCTGAACATAAGGACTGCTAATAGGTAAAGACCATTGCATAAAGGCGTTGCCCTAATGGTAAAAAGTCTTTTCATTGCAGATGTAGGGAGTGACCTCGCCCTACCTGTTCATTCTCAATCTACTTTTCCTAAACCCGCAATCCTGCGGGAAGGAGATACCAAAAACAAAACAAAAAACCGATATGGTCATTGAAAAACTGCTCTCCGAAATTCTCGGAGACACGAAGGTCGAAGAAAAGGATTACCCGAAAGTGGATTGGTTGCAAGTGGACGGGAACGCCTTCTCTGTGATGGGCAAAGCCAAAAAAGCGTGGCGTAAGTTGGACGCTGGTGTTGCGTCCCGCATCGCCCCCGTCTGTATGAAAGGTGATTACGATACGCTCTTGGCGTTGTGCATCGCCCTTTGTCCCGAAGGTGACGAAGAGGAAAACGACTAATGCGAGGGGGGAGGTTACTAACCCCTTCTTTTTGTTTGACCTTGGTATTACAGTAGATTAAATCCTTTCTGTTCTTTCACATTCCGCATATATGAAACTAAAATACATCAACTCCGCTGGCGTTAAGAAGTTCTGTAAACAGCAATATGGGAAACGAGTAAGCAAGGATTTCCTCGCTCAACTTGATTACTATATTAATCAGAAACTTATGACCGCCTGTACGGAGCATAATGGTGGCAAGAAGACCTTGGACAACGCCCTCGCTGGCTATATTCTTGGTCGCTCTGGTCGATAGTGAAGGGGGTAACTCCCCTATATGCGGGACATTTTGGTAATCCTAATTGGACACGAAACCCAGCAATGGGTAAGATTAGTCCTAACTGTGGATTTTAATTCTGGGAAAGAGTTCCAGAGCCAACAAATTTAGGTTCTGTTTCTTGAGGGCGGATTCATCATTACCCAATAATAAAAGAAACAGGTAATTACGCTCTGCGTTTCCTAATTAACTTTGCTCACGGCAGTTCGGATTATAGGCAACGAAGTCCGCTGTTTTCGATTCATAAAGCGGTTACAGATGGGGACTGTCGTGGGCAATTCACTTTAATATTATGCACCAACCCATAATAAAAAGGGGGAGGTTGTAATCTCCCCCCGAACTTTCTTAAAATATATCTTGTAATACTCCAACACCTAACCACACTACTCATATGGACTCATTCTTCATCCACCACACGCCCCTCGCCCAAAAGACGAACAGGGTAATCGCACTCGCCCAAGTAGATAAGGTCTACATCGGTAAAGGAAACTGTTGCCGATGCGGATGCGGAGGCGAATACTACACGCCAGAAGATAATCCTAAAAAGGTTATCAATGCCCTTGAAAAACTTGCCAGCGGTAAATACGAAGTTGAATCCCAAGACGGGTACATCTTTGAAGCCGAAATTTCCTGCTGTGAAGACGACACCAAGGTCATCTGCCTTTACCTCAAAAAATAACTCTATGCGTTTCCCATTAGAGAATCAAGAAATCGACCTCGGAGAACGCTCCGTAAAAATCAATGGCTTCGCTACTTACGAAGTTGAAGGCAAGTTCGCTCGTTTTACTAAAGTAAAAATCCTTGATTGGTCTTTCATCGCAACGCCTAACGACCCCAAGGTCGAAACGGGATTAACAAAAGATGACCTCACGGCTCTACAGGATTCTATTCTGGATAACCTAAACGAAAATTTTGAACTCTGCGACCACCTCGCTGGAGAATACCTTTCCTAACCCACAATAAAAACCAAATGGAAATCAACGAATCCCACGCTGGCTGGCTTCTGCACAGCACGATGACAAACAAAGACGGCAGTCTCATCGGTCACTCCTGTTACCAACACACCAGCAGTCTTGATATGCTGGAACTCCTAAGAGAACGCAGGGAGTGGGCTAAGGACGAAGCCAGAAGCGTGACTATGTCTTTCCACCTAATGCAAGTTTTTGTTTTCAATTCTAACAAGATGTGGTCTGTTGGCACTTACCCAACGGAGGAACTCCTTGAGTTCTACGCCAGCAAGGAACAGGAACTCATTGATGCCAACACGCCCTAATATGATACTGAACTAACTTCCCATATAAAGTCAGAGTTCACATTGCTCACCAGATATGGCTGGTGGGCTTTGTTATTTTAAACAAACTTACCACCAAGACTACGGCACAGGTAGGAATCTTTGTTTAAGGTTTCCACCACGCTGTCCGACATATAACCTAAAACTTCTTTTGAGGTCAAGTAGCCATCCTTGCCAAGAGCGTCCATCAAAACTGCTGATTCAAATAACGCCTGTTTTCCGTCTTCCTCGTAGTCCTCAATGACATAGGAAGCCGTTCCATTAACCAAAAGGTCGTAGCCCTCGTGTTTGATATTTAGGTTTTTGAATCTATACTCCAACATACAGAATACCTAATAAACAAAGTAGTATTACCCTGTCAAGTCTGTTCTTTTGCTGGCGGGAGGTCAATGACTTCACCCTTCAACATAGCGTTGATATCCTCGTGGCTGACCCGTAGGCGATGCTCTACGATAACTGTGGGGGCATCCTGTAGAGCCAGCACCTTGTCCGTCATAATGGCAATGGCAATGGGGAGAGAGCCAACGGGAAGGTTTTCTAATTCTTCTAAAAGTCGGGTTGAACCTCTGCTTACAATCTGGGACATCAAAGATGCTGTTTGCTTTTTCCAAGTGCCTAACTCAAACCCATTATTAGATTCTAAATTTTGTCTCATCTGAATTACAGTTGTGCGGTTGACCCCCGTGACCTCTCTAATTTCGGTAGCCCCAGACCCATCCTTCAGCATTGCCTCGACCTTTGCCTGTGTCTCCTTGGGCAGACGCTTGCCCGTCCGCTTGTGGGAAGGGTTTGTCGATAATCTCTCTGGGTTTGATTCGTAATCCATTTAAAAAAGATACTATTAATTTGTTGACTGTCAATCACATATATCTGACCATTATGTGTGGAAATTATCGTATTGATTGGGTTTTTTTTAATGGCTTTTGCCCTGTTCACAACCTTGGTAAGTGTGATTACAGTTATCTTCACTATGCTTTTCAGTAAAGATAAATGAGAATAAAGACAACTGACATACCCGTCCTGCGGGAAAAGATAATTGCTGAACAAGATGGAAAGTGCTGGCTGTGCGATATTGATTTAAAAACTGTAGTCCCCTGCCTTGACCACAATCACCAGACGGGACATATCCGTGGGGTGCTTTGCGGAAACTGTAATGGTATCGAGGGTAAGATTTCAAATCTTGCGAACAGGGCAAAGCGTGATAAAACGAGATATGATTTTGTGAATAAGGTTCTGTCTTATTGGAATCATTTTTCTGCCTGTCAGCGTAAGGAAATCCACCCTACGCATAAAACCACAGATGAGAAAAGATTGAGACGGAATAAAAAAGCGAGAGCCAGACGGAATAAAAGTTGACAGGCGTATTACCATTCGTTTGGCTTGCGGGGATGAACAATAACCTATCCAAAGGCAAAGACCCAGCACTCTGTGCTGATATGACTGAAGCCCATTATCGCAAATCCCTTGGCTTGAGCCAGAGTTCGCTGAAAATTTTCGGCAAGTCGCCAGCCCACTACCTTGCCTCCACGGAGGAGGTCTCTGAACCTACCGAAGCAATGATTCTGGGTTCTGTATTCCACGCCATTATGCTCCAGCCAGACAGGGCGAAGGAACTCTACGCAGTTAAGTTGAAGATGGACGGGCGGTCTAAAGAGGGTAAAATCTACAACGAGAATTTTGCTTTAGAAAACGCTGGCAAGTTAATCATCAATGTGGAACAGGAAGCACAACTGATGGAAATGCAAAAGAGCATCTTCAGCCACCCGATGGCATCGCAGTTGCTGGCTGACAGCGACTACAAGGAACTGCCTGTGTTCGGCACTTACATCACGCACTATGGCGATGTCCGTCTCAAGGGGCTGATTGATGCCTACGATTCTAAAAACTTTATTATTAGCGATATTAAAACTTGTGAAGACGCATCGCCAGACGCATTCAGAAAGGCGATTTGGGACAGGGCATACCATTATCAAAATGTGCAATATGGGTGGTTGCTTGAAAACGCTGGTATGCCCGTGACGCAGTTCGCCTATATCTGTGTGGAGAAGAAAGCCCCCTTTGCCGTGGCTGTGTATTCTATTTCCGCAGAATCCCTATTGAAGTCCGCAGGACGCTGGGAGGATTTGGTTATTGAGTTCGGTGCTTGCACGAGTTCTGGAATCTGGAAGGCGTACTCTGACGAGGTTATTGAACTGTCGCTATGAGCGAACCCAAGTTCACGGGCGTATGGATTCCTGCTGGGGTGTTCCAGACCAACAAGGTCAGCATCACCGCCAAGGTGGTCTACGGGGTCGTGGAAGCCCTTGACAACGAGGACGGGTGCTTTGCCTCAAACGCCTACCTATCCCGCCACCTTGGGCTTGGGGAGAGGCAAATCCGCAACATCCTTGGTGAACTTGATGAAGCCAAACTCATTACCCGTGAGGAGGTCAACGGACGCAGAGTGATTCGCACAGTTGAGAAGATGGCGATTGTAAATGCTCTTGGGGAGGAAGTAAATTGCCACGGGGGGAGGAAAAATATTGCCACGGGGGGTGGCAAAAAATTGCCTACATATAACAAAGAAGATAATAAAGGGGATAAAGATACAGGGAAGCGGTCTGCTTTATCATCAGTAATCAAGGATTTGGATTCTATTCCTTGGGCATCTGCACTACCCTTTTCGTCCGAAGCGTTCAGTAAGGCGTGGCAGTCTTGGATTGACTACCGCAAGGAACTCAAGAAGCCCCTCAAGGACGCTACTGTGACCGCCCAATGGAAGGAGTTCGTAACTTGGGGGGAGGACAAGTCCATCGCCAGCATCCAGCAGTCCATCAAGAATGGCTGGCAGGGTCTGTTTGAACCCAACAAATCTTTTGGCTCAAGTAATACAAAGACCTTGACAGCCCGTGACCACGAGGCATTCTAACGCATATGAAACCTGTATCACTTGAAGTAACTATGATGAAACGCATTGGCGAATTAAATGCAGAAATTGCCTACCTCAAGTCAGAGGGCGAGCGATTGAAAAACAATGTCGCTTACCTCGACACTAAATTAAACGAGGAGTTGGAAAAGTCTGCGATGCTTTGTGGACAGGTCAATGCTCTCCAAGCCGAACTTGCAGATGCCCAAGAGAATTACCATTTGGTCAACGAGATGGTAAAGAGAATTGTTAAGTGAGCGACATTGCCTGTCATTGTGGTCGCAGGGGTGCGTTGTTTGCCAAGAACGATGGCTCGCTTAAACTTGTCCGCTGGCATCATTGCCGTGAGCATTTAGACGCAGAGAGGGTGTCCCACGCTGGGCTTGAGGAGTCACCCGCACCACCAGCGACCCCAAAGATTTTTTTAGATACGGATGTCTCCCTGTTGCACCCTAAAATTCAGATTGCCCTTGATTGGAAACCAGAGGGGGATGTTTCTGGATTACTATTACACGGCACGACAGGCGTGGGCAAGACCCGTGGCATCTGGGAAATCATTAAGCGTCTCTGGGTAGAGGAAGCCAAGAAGGACAGGCAATTACAATTTGAATTCCTTACTATGAGGAAACTTGAGTCTGTAATTGAGAAGGGGTTTGAAGACCGCAAGCACGGCTCTGCCATTGATTACCTTATCTCCTGCCCCCTGCTCATCCTTGATGACTTCGGCAAGGAGCGTCTCACCCAGCGTATGGCTTCCGACCTCTTTGCTATTATTGACGAGCGTAGCACCAACAGGAGGGCTACCATTATCAGCACTAACTTTAACGGCTCAACCCTGCTGGAGCGATTCGATAATCGTGACAAGGAGACGGGCGTTGCCATCATCCGCAGACTAAAGGATTACTACAGGGGTGTGGGGGCGGGTTGATTTTGTTCTTGCCTTCGTAATACCATTTCATTCTATTCCTCTCCTATGAAACGACTCCTTGCATTTTTGTTTGCTTGTAATTGTTTAAACGCCAAGTCTGTTATCACCGAAAAGTTTTTAGATTCCGTTGGTATGATTGAATCAAACTTTAATCCTAAAGCCGTGGGGGACAAGGGTCGGGCGTTGGGAATTTATCAACTGCATCAAGGTGCTTGGACTGACTCTTGTATTTGGCTTGAAAACAATGATGACGGCAAAGCCGAATACGAATATTCGCTTGCCATCAAAAGCATTAATGGCGATTGGAAAAAACTTGCTAAAGACCCAGACATTTCACGGGTTGTTGCAAAAGGTTATTTTGACCTCCTGCTTTTTAGGTTTAACAGGCAGGGCATTAACCCAACACAACTACAACTTTATATGGCTTACAATATGGGTTTTACGGGAGCAAAGAAATTTGATTTCAATCCTGCAAATCCACGGCTGGACTCGACTCGTTACAGTATCCTAAAACGAGCATCTATTATCCTTTCCCAATGAAGAAAACAACTACCAAACACCGAACCCGCAACCACGAGATTATGTTAAGCCTAAGAATCCCAAAACTTCTTTTCAAGGCATTAAATACTGTGTCAAGCAGAATCCATATGTCTCGCTCTAATTATATCCGAACTATTTTGCAAAGAGATGTTGACACACATCCTCTCTCGTAATACTACTACCACCTATGGAATTCTTCTCTCACTCATCCCCTAATATGAACACACCCGAACAACAAGTCAGTCTCGCTAAGGCTTTAGTAGCCTTCGTTTCTGAAGCCCAAGATGTCCACGCAGACAGCAACAATCCATTTCATAAGTCTCGTTATGCCAGCCTCCAAGCCCACCTCCTTGCACTTAAACCCCTTGCCAAGAAACACGGACTCGCAATCATCCAGATGCCAATCGGTGACATCGATGCAGTTGGTATCCGTAACCTCATTATCCACGAAGACGGGGGTATGCTATCGTGCAACGCTCTCGTCCCTGCTGAGAAGGGTATGTCTGGTCAGCAAGCGGGTAGCCTGTATTCTTATGTGCGTAGATACAGCCTTGCTTCCATTGCTGGAGTGGCAACTGACGATGATGATGCGGAATCCGACAGGGTGGTTAAAACTGCTCCTAAGAAAGAATACATCACGCCCGTCAGCAAGCCGACTGCTTCTGGAACAAAGTTCATTCCTAACCCCTCAGCCAAGGCTTCTGTTGGCGGTGAAGCCGTTGCTCCTTTTGGAGACCTCAAGGGAACTCCCCTGTCCCAACTCCCGCTGAAGTCTGCTGACCGAAGCGTTAAGTTCGGTGACCTCAACTACTTCGCTAATGTCTGGAAGCCCAAGCCCTTTGGTGACAACACCGAAATCAGCCCCCGTGACCTCCGTGTCAAGGCTGAGGCTGAACGCCTCTGGGCTATTGCCAACGGAGACATTGAAGCACCTACTGTCACCCAAGACGAAGTCCCGTTCTAATTTCTAACCTATAAACATTATGTCCCTCCAAGCCAAACAATATCAAGACACTCACTACATTATCCTCAGCGATGGTCGTGTTGCCCGTCTCCTCAAGCCCACCAAGATTCACCAGCAGACCTACATTAACTTCATCATCAATAAGAAAATGAAGCGAGTAAACACGCTGGAACTTGTAAAGATGTTTGAAGAAGCAAGTCAGAATGGATTACAGTCCTAAGTCTCACGGAGTTTCTTATCTACGCCACGCTTTTTCACACAGGAATAAAAAACTTAATTACATCAGCCTACCCGTGGATAAAGCAAAAGAGATTTTAGATTCAGCCAAGGGATTTTTGCCAAGCCCAAACAACTACGACACCCGCAGTAATTCGGTAAGGGGGGCGGCTTTGACCTTGTGTGTACCTGTTAAAGAACTAATTGAACGACTGTCCTGCCCCTTGCCCTCTAAAATCTTAAATGATTTATCAGAGGCTAAGTGCCGCATTAAGGAGATGTCAGAGGCGGGTGACATCCTTGCCAGAACCGCCCCCAAGGAAGCCCAAAGGGAGTGGGTAAGAGCCAAGTCCCTATGACCGCTACCATCCCAGATTACAGCAGGGCTATCTATAATAATCTCCGTAAGTTCCGTGGAGAGGCAACCTTGTTTCGCTTAGACCCACCATTAAAGGGACACGAATGGGTCGTTGAGTCAGACCTTGGCTTTGAGACGCTCATTTTTCCTACAGACAGGTGGGGCAAGGTTAAGACATTTCTTGAAATTGCTAATACGGAAATTGAAAACATCGGATACAAAGTGCAATGACAAGTCTTGAAGCATATCGCCTTGCCCTTATTGAAGGGTTAACAGCCAAACAAGCAGGGTCTAAGTTTAATCTTAACCACACTTCCATTGCCAAGTGCAAGACAAGGTACAATCTCCCTACGCTTCGCAATGAATGGGACGCAGGATACGAAGAAAAATTAGGAAAGTTTAGCGACAAACAATTGCTTAATTATCACGATTTACTTTCTCAACCTAAGAACGCTAAGTCTACTCGTGAAATTAATGTCTGCAAGCGTCTACTTCAACTCCGTAAGTTATGCCCGAATTAAACGACTATGCAAAACGAATCATTGCACAGGCAGAAACAAAAAGACTTAGAGGAAGACCGCAAGGAACAACAAGAACGGGTAGCGTGTTGGCTGGAAAAATGCAGACTTCTTGGGAGTTACAAGTTACCTCCTCCACACTTGAATTCCACAAAAATCGCTGGGCTGACCTTTTTGCTAAACCTCTGAACAAATGGACACCCCAAAGTAACTTAAAATGATTCACGAATTCCGCAACCCCATCCCAGTCAGCACCGACATCGGCTATGGCTGGCTGATGTATGTGCGGGATGGTGGCACTTGGTCTAACGATATCTTTGCTATTGTCTTTGAGAAGGATGGTGTCATCCGTCATATGCGTACAGACCAGTTTAAGGTCTTGCGTAACGACACATTTGATATTTCCAATGAGCAAACTAATTAAGTTCGTAGCCGTAGGTGACAACCACGGAGACCAAATCGATGAGGATGTTGCCAAGCAGTTTTACAAATTCCTAAAATGGTTCGACCCAGACGAGGTCATCCATCTAGGCGATAATTTCGATTTCCGTTCCATCCGCAGGAATGCGGGACGCAAGGAGGAAGACGAGTCGCTGGTTGCCGATGTCAAGGCTGGCAAAGAATTCATCACCCGTGTGCAACCTACTATTTTCTTAAACGGAAATCACGATGACAGACTCGACCAGATTATCAATGGCTCGACTAGCGGAATGATGGTAGACTACTGCCACGACCTCAAAAACGATATCCGTAACCACCTCAAGAAAAATGGTTGCAAGAAGATTTACGATTACCACGCAGAGGAAGGCGTACACAGGCTGGGCAAGGTTGCCTTCGTACATGGCTATACCTGTGGCATCCGTGCCGTAGAGGAACACGCAATTCATTTTGCTGAACCACAGGGGGCTGTCATCATGGGTCACCTTCACAGCATCCAACAAATTAACGCAAGGAAACACGGAGGGGCTGTAGGATTCTCTGGCGGTTGCCTATGTGGTAAGTCTCCAGATTACGCAAAGAATCGCCTAGCCACCAGCAAGTGGGGTAGCGGGTGGACTTATGGGTTCGTCCAAGGCAACGAATGGAAGGTGTGGCAAGCCCACAGGGTAGGAAAAGAATTTATCTACTCTATCAAAGGACTATGAACTCCATTAAACTTAAAGAACTAGAAGACATTTTTCTGAAAAGGGGAATTGTTAAACCGCCTAAAGGATTCTTTACACGGGCTAGGTATTCAAAAGCGTGGGGAGTTACAGAACAAACTGCAAACAGGAAACTTAAAAGATTTGTTGCCTCTGGTTTAGTTGAGTTAAAATATTTCAAGGTTAGGTCTGGACAGGTTGTCAGACCCATCCCTCACTACCGAATTAAATGAGTAAAACAGATAACGAAAAATTAAGTGAGTTTCTTGCCGATTTAGACGAAGAAATAATTGTTGCTGATGGATTGGCTCACGCCTTCCTTGGTCTTACTAACACGCCGAACGGGGTTGTGGCTGTCTACTCTACGGAGCGTATTGTATCTAACTTAATGGAGAACGATGCTATGGACTTTGAGACGGCTGAAGAATATATGCACCTTAATATTATCGGGGCAGATGTAGGTCAACGGACTCCTGTTTTTGTGGATGTGATTCCAGAGGAGTTTTGGAAGTAAGTTTCTTTATTATCACGGCAAGCAGGGATAGGCAGACTATCCCGACTGAGCATCCCGCAATCCAAGTAAACCATTGGCTATCAAATATCCACAGGGAAGCCATAGCCAAAGCACCACCGCCTATTAATGTAATACCATTAGTCTTAAACGGGGAGAACGCCACAACAAGAACACCAGCCACGAACAGCCCTAGCCCAGCGGTGCTGAACTGCCATAAGACCTTTTGCTTGAACTCCCCGTCAGCCCTAGCGTGAGCCTCCTGTATCTCCCAGTCCTTCTGCTCTACCATAGCGTACAGGGCTGAGGTCTCAGCGTCTACCTTAGATGCTTCTTCTTTGTCTTTCTGGACAGCCTTGGTGTCATTCTGTTTGATAATACGGGTGAACTCCTCCACTTTGGCAACAGAGGGCTTAGAGATGCCAGACAGACGGGTCACTTGGGCTTCGACAACTTCTCTGACAGTTCCTTTATCGAGGACAGGAACGACAGCAGTAAGGGCAGAAGCAGAGTCAGAAACGACCGACTCGACTTTCGTGATGTAGTTGTCCTTCTCTTTGTTTTGCGGCTCAATGGGATTGTGGGTAGTAGGGATGGGTGCAGTAGAACAACCGCAGAGTAGCAGGACAGGGATTAGGAATCTCATTTTTTTATTTAGGAGGCGAGATGTCGTAACGCTGATTAACAGGCTTAGTAAAGAATGGTTTATATCCCTCAACAAATGCTTTTGCTGGTTCGGTATTACCATGAAGTAAATTGTAAATAGGTGCAGTATACGGATTCCTCATTTGCCATTCTGGGTTTTTAACAAGGTTGCCCATTTGCCTCCAAGCCTCAGCAGGAGACATATTAGTATTCTCGCCAGAAGTTAAACCAGAAATACTAGTCATAAAGTCCCAAGTGGGACGAGTTCCATACGGGTCTGAATATCCGTACTCTCTGTCGTACATATTGTCTCTTGTAGCACCATAGGCTTGCATACCCATACTGAGCACACCACCAGCCGCACCAAGGGATGGAACAAACGCAGGAGGCAACGGAGTCTTTCCTAATATCTTAGCCTCAACGCCAAGGTTTTTTAAATTCTGTGTTAACGAAGTTTGATAAAATGGTTTGGTTCTGTCATAATAAACAGATTCATTAAGAGGTTTTGAATATCTAAGACTAGGAGTTCCTCTTTTACTTGCGTCATTAAAACTTTCTGTTGTATCAAATGTTGTTAATTTAATTCCCCTTCTTTCAAAAGGGTTAACTCTTTGCAACCAAGATGCATCTTTGTTAGGTTTCAGTATTTGGTTTGTGTTATAAATTTCATTGTCTGTAAATCCCTGTATAACAGAATACAAATTACTTTTGTTAGGATTAAATCTTGAGTTTACCTCATAAAGAACATTGCGTCCAACTTGATTATTTTTATCTAAATTTATTGGAAGATAATCTCCAGCACTTGTAGTTCCTCTTGCAAAATAGGTAAATGCATCATCAGTTTCTCCACCAATAATTTGTCCTGTTTTTTCAAACTGATTTAATAATTCTTTTTTTACATTAAAATAAGGGTTATTGTCTCCTGCAAATCTAAAACTTGAGTTAGGACTATTAGCAAACTCGTCTGCAAAGAACGGCTTATAGCCTACTCTTTCAACCCCTCTTTTGTCTACATAATCAATTGGTATATTATAATTAGCCATGTTATTTAGTTTTTTGTAGGAATTTGCGTCTAGCCCAGTTGAACACCTCTGGGGCAATAGAACCAGAGATACTGCACAGGACGCTCTTGTAGAAAGGGTCTATGTCAGCGTTAGCAAGGGCAAAGTAGCAGACCACCCCAACAATAGCACCAGCCAAAACCATCCTAGACCACCGCATAATCTCGTACTTCTCGTCAGTAAGAATAAGCCTAGCAAGCATCCCAAGAGCACCAAGGACAGCAAACAGCCA
>Ga0209443_1000088_pt1 | contig 55217 bp, 57 predicted proteins | sample LauGreBMM110DCMD_2_FD_187571 | JGI IMG/M metagenome (GOLD analysis project Ga0209443, IMG submission 187571) | Freshwater lake microbial communities from Lake Michigan, USA - Su13.BD.MM110.DCMD (SPAdes) (version 2) | ecosystem: Environmental > Aquatic > Freshwater > Lake | place: Lake Michigan... | reverse complement strand
TCCAATTACGTCTAAAACAGCTCCAAGTTTTTTTAAAGCAACAGCATCATCCCCATTAAAATTACAAACTGAAGATGAAATATCAGAAGCGTTTAAAATAGCAGTTAAAGCAGCACCACTATTTCTTAAAACATAAACATCACCTGCTGCAATCATTGTGCCTGCTGTAAAAGTTTGAGTATTTGAAGCAGTAGCCGCACCGTTAGCATAAAGTTCAATGGAATAATTACTTAAATCAACTGCCGCTCCTGTACCATTATAAATTTCTAAAAATTTATTATTACTAGAACCTTCTCCATATTTACTAAAATATAGATCAGTTGCTTGACCAAAGGAATAAAGTGACATTAAAATTGTCAATGATAAAAAGTAAAGTTTTTTCATGTGAATAAGATTAAATTAAAAAGTAAAAGTATTTATTTTAGGGAATTTTAGTTGTTATTATGTGTTAACAAATTGTTGTTTAATAGAGCAACTAATTTATAATCAATTTTCGGGTGGCAGTTGCTTCTCCTTCTTTGATTTTAATGATGTAAACGCCAGCGGTTAGGTTGCTTACATTTACTTCTTTTGAAGTAATAACAGTTTCTAACACTTTTTTTCCTAAAACATTAAATATTTCTACCTTTTTATCTAAAGCTAATTTAGTTGAAATATATATTCTACCGCTGTTTGTAGGGTTAGGATAAATAGTTAACCCCTCAATGATAGACTCTTGAGTTTTAGAGGTAGCTGTTGATTTGCTATCTTGTGCTTGTGCACTAAAAGAGCCTAAAACCAACAACAGTAAAAGAATAAAAGAGTATTTTTTTTTCATCAGCAACTAAATATAAGTGTAAAGATATTAAAAAAAAGGAAAACAAATACAATGCCAAAAAAAAATCCCTCTAAAAGAGTTGTTTTTGGATGATTCTTAAATTTTATTAAATTATTTTGTTTTCCAACTTCTTTCTTTACTGTCGTAGTAAGTCAATTTATCTGGGAATTCTATCCAATATTCAGGTTGTGAATTTTCTGTATAATATTTTGTTACACTTCTTTCATTTGCAACCTTATCAAAAATGATTTTGGTTTTATCTTTAAGTTCAGGAATTTCCATTTTCCAAGTGCGACATATTTCCTCGTAATATACAACGGAGTCCTTTTCAATTTTTAATTTTCCAATTGTTGCTACTTTTTTAAGTTTTAAACTAGGTGCTATCTTTGCAATAGCAAAGTATATGAATCCATCATTTGATTTATAGTAATGGTATAATTCAGCCTGATTTGCTTTTTGACTGTAATAACTATTGTGGATGGTATCCCATTTAGAATCTTGGTTGGTGTTTTTTGGCACTTCTTCAAAATATCTAACTATTTTGTTTTTGAATTCGGTGTTTTCCTTTGAGCTTAATTGATTAATTGGATCAGATTTAATTTCTTTCTGACAACTAATGGCTAGTATGCCAAGTATCAATAATAAATATTTTTTCATAAAAAGTGGTATAATAATAAACCCCAAAGATAAACTTTGGGGTTTTATAATCAAAAACTAAATGTTTTTATTTAGTAAGTTTTGCTATTTGGTACAAATTCAGCCCAACCATCAGTCCAGTCAGTTGTTCCAAAAGCACCTCTGTAAGCTACAGATTGTAAACTTGTTAATTTAGCATCTGTAAAAGCAGCTCCTGAAGTTAAAGTTCCTGTTGTTACAGCAAAATTAGGATTTGCAGGATAAGCAGAAACTACATTTGTTCCGAAAGGTACGTTTGAAGCTATTCCTAATGTTCCAAATGCATCAGCAGTAGCTGTTGTAATTAAAGTATTTGTTAGGTTAAACCAAGTTCTGATATCTGCTGCAGTAGCAGTCATTCCAGTTCCAACAAGGAAATCTTTTGAAGCAGGGATTACCAAAATGTTGTTTAATAATTTTCCTACAGGAGTTCCTGTTGCTGGTGCATAATTTGTATAAACTGATTGTTGGTTCATTCTTAATCCACCAAGGTTATATCCTATGAATACAGAGTTAGCAATAGTTACAGCAGTTCTTCTTCTTAAATCTATTGAATGTTGGAAGTTAGCATTTACAGATTGTGCATCTGTTGCTTTTGGACCTACACAAGTAAAGTTTGAAAACACACCTTCAGTTAGTAAAGTAGTTACGTTATCGTTTGGACCGTTATCACACTCAAATGAATTTGAACCTGATTGATCTGCGAAAGAAGGGTATCTTACTTCTAAACCAAATTGGTTTTTACCCATATATCCAAAATCAACATCAAAACTATCATCCCAAGAAGCGAATGAAATTAAGTATTTTCCATTTACAGTTCCACCAAACCACTCAAATCCGTCATCACCACCATAAGTAACTTGTACATTTTCCATAGTTGTACCACTTCCTACTGCTCCTAGAGTAATAGAGTTAGTTTCATTGTTTGGAGTTAATTCAATACCTGCATATTCTACACGTACAAATCTTAATGTTCCTGAGTTATCAGCTGATACAGTACCACCATAAGTAACTGCTGGTGTAATACCTTCAATTGATGGGTCAACTTGATTAACTGGTGCGTTACCTAAAATAACTAAACCACCCCAGTCACCTCTATCTCTTGATCCTGCAGGTAAGTTAGATGTCATTACAATTGGTTCAGTAACTGTTCCATTTGCTTCAATTTTACCACCTTTGTCAATAACAAGTGTTCCTTTTGTCGCCTTGTCACCTTTGATAATTGTTCCTGGCTGAATTGTTAAAACCTTTCCAGTTCTAACGAAAGTTTGTCCTTCAATTAAATACTGATTGTTTTTAGTTAAAGTCATTGTTTCAAGATTACCTGATAATTTAATGACTGTACTACCTGTGTTGCTGTTGCTGTCATCGTCACTAGAGCAACCAACAAATGTTAAAGCTGATATCATCAAGCTTGTTAAAAAAAGTCTAGAAATTTTCATAATTAAAAGTGTTTAAAATAGTTATGTTTGTTGATTAAATGTTAAAATTTATATGTTACGTTAAAGTTGAATAAAGCTCCTATTTTATGCGTAAAGATTGCATCATCTTCAGATTTATTAATTTTATTATCTTGGTTAGAATCTTGATAAAATCTGTACTGATCATCTAAAAGGTTTGAAATTCCTAGTTTGTAACTAACTTTATCAAACTTTTTAGATATAGAAAAATCCAATTGATTTCTTGATAATTCATAAATTGTTGGAAAAATATCGCCTCCTACTGCAAATATTCTATCACCGAAACGATTATACACAACATTTGCATTCCAACCATTTTCTTTATTATCGTAACCTAAGGCAAAGTTAACTACATAAGGCGACTGGCCTTGTAACGCTCTTTTTTGTTGTTGAGCTGAAGCAGCAGCACCTAAATCAACCTCTGATACAACATATGATGCGTTAAGGTTAACTGATAAGTCTGAGAAAAATCCTGCTTTAAATAGTTCTCTAAAAGATTTTCTTACTTCTAATTCTGCACCATAAATTATAGCTGATTCAGAATTACTATATTTCATTCTTCGTTGTTGACTTACAACAGGAAGCGTATATTCTATCGGATTTTCAAATTTCTTGTAAAAACCACCAATACTAATTGTTTCCCCTTTATTAGGATAAAATTCATATCGAGCATCAATATTATCAATAGTAGCGGTTGTCAAATTACTATTTCCTTCTACTTCTGTGTCTTCTTGGAAATTGTAAAATAAAAACGGAGCAATTTCTCTAAATTCTGGTCTATTTACTGTTTTGCTATATGCGATACGCATAATATTTTTCTCATTAACATTGTAACTTATGTTGAAAGATGGTAAAACAGAAGTAATTGGCTGTTGAATGTTTAATTTTGTGATACCAGAATAACCGTTTACTTCCAGGATGTTGTGTTCAACTCTTACACCACCTGATAAAAGGAATCGCTTGATAGGATATTCGCCATAGATATAACCTGCTGTCAGTAAATTATTTGCATCATATGAATCGCTCAAATTAGAACCTTCTCTTAACACCCATCCATTAGTTGCAGAAACATTTTCTTGAGCAAATACTTGTGACAATGGTAATCTTATTAATTCCTCTCTTCTTTGGAAAGAAACACTTCCCGGTATTACATAAGAAAAATACCTTGCACTGAAGTCTCTACTTTTGTAGTCAGTGAATATTCCTGTTTTTAAAACTATTTTTTCTGAATCTTCGTTACCGTCAATATTAATAAATTTATGAGTGAAGTCAACAGCTCCATTAACAGAATTTTCATTTAATTCAGAAAAGAATCTTCCCGTATCAAAAGGGTTTGAACTTGGCGGATCAATCATTGAAAAAGGATCGTTCGGCGCATTAATGTATCTAAAAGTTCTAAATCTTCTCAAATCGGGCATAATATCACTGATAAGGTTACCACCCAAAACCCAATTTAAATTTTTGTTTTCTCCAAACTTGTGTTCTCCGTTTAACTGTGAAGAGAAAATTCTTCTTCCCGAATATCCAAATTCGTAATTGTTTAATATTTGCCCTGGTCTTTGATCAAGGTCATAACCTTGTCTAAGTGTTGTAAAATTTTCTCCAATTTGGTTGAATAAATTTTTGAAGTTAATTTTATTATTGTTGAATTTTAAAGACCAGTTAGATAGTAAAGTTAATTTAGTTTCATTAGAGTTAAAATTATCATTAAAAATTCTTTGTTGCTGAGGAATATTATTTCCACCAGTAAAATTATTAATAAATGAATTTACACTCTTATTATAATTTTCATATTTGTTTGAATATGATAAAATGTTTACAGTACTTAGCTTTTTGCCACTTTTCAAAGCAATATTTCTACCAATACTAAACCCAACACCTGAATCTAAAAACGCAGAACTTTTCTCAGGGTTAAAATTATTTTCCAGTTGATGAGCATATCGTACACTTTCTGTATTGTCATTTAGCACCCCTGAGTTTGAAGGAAACCCAGCTGGAAGTTGTCTAAAACCATTATCATATCCTAACAAATCAGTTTTAGAACCTTCAGTTTGCCAATAATCACCAAAAGTAGTATTCACACGATATCCAACATTAAATGATAATTGAGTAAAATCTGTAAAGTTTTCAGAGGTAGTTACACTAATAATTCCACCAGCAAAATCACCAGGCATAAAAGCAGCTCCAGTTTTACTAATAGACATTTTTTCTAAAGTATTTGTTGGAAGTAAATCAAAGGAAAAAGTTCTTCTATCAACTTCAGTACTTGGCGCAAGTGAATTATTAATAATAACATTATTGTATCTTTCATTAAGCCCTCTAACCATAACAAATTTTCCATCAACTATTGTTACGCCTGGAACTCTTTGTATAGCTTGAGCCGCATTTCCATCAACTCCTTTAGACATTTGTTCAGATGATATTGCATTTGAAATTAGTCTTGCTGCTTTTACTTCATTTAAAACAGCATTTTCAGTATTTTTTCTAGTTGATGCAGCAACAACCACTTCTTTTAACTCTTCTCCACCGGTAGAAGATAAAGTGTGATCTATAATTTTAACTTCTCCAGCAATTACTGCAAAAGGAATTTGTGTTGTAGCATAACCTAAATAGGAAATAACTAAAGTATAATTTCCAGGTTGAATGGAAAATGAATACTTACCATTTTCATTGGTAGCAGTATTTTGTTTAGTTTCTTTTATAAGAACCGTTGCAAAAGGAAGCGGTTCGTTCTTCATTTCTTTATCTAAAATTTGCCCACTTACAGTTGCGTTTTGCGCAATAGAAACGGTTGTAAAAAGTATTGTAATAAAGAGTAATTTAATATTCATTTTGGAAAAATTATTTGTTAACGCAAATTAACTGCCGTAAATTAACTTTTGTGTTATCAGTTTGTTATGAATATGTTTTCGTTCGTTATTAAAAGGTTAACAAATTAAATTATCGTTAAACTATTCATTGGTTTTAATTTATCGTTATCTTTACCATCAGAAATGTAACTTTAACATATTATGAAAAAGAAAGATATTAAGATCTTATTGGTTGATGATGAAAAAGATATCCTTGAAATCGTAGGTTACAATCTATCCCAGGAAGGCTATCAAATTTCAACTGCTTCAAATGGAAAAGAAGCAATAGCTAAAGCCAAAAAAGAATTGCCACAGCTGATCATTTTAGATGTCATGATGCCTGAAATGGACGGCATAGAAGCGTGTGAAAATATCAGAAAAATTCCAGAACTTCAGAATACAATTATCACTTTTTTAACAGCTCGTTCAGAAGATTATTCTCAAGTAGCCGGTTTTGATGCGGGTGCCGATGATTACATTACAAAACCTATCAAACCGAAAGTATTAGTTAGCAAGGTTAAGGCATTATTAAGAAGATTAAAAGATGATACTAAAACAAGCACTACTTTAAATGTAGGTAATATTGAAATTAATCGTGAAGAATATAAAATTGTCAATAACGGAAAAGAAATAATTTTACCGCGTAAAGAATTTGAATTGTTTTATTTATTAGCTACTAAACCGGGCAAAGTATTTACAAGAGAAGAAATTTTAGATAAGGTTTGGGGTAATGAAGTGGTTGTAGGTGGAAGAACTATTGATGTACATATTCGAAAATTACGAGAAAAAATTGGTGATGATTTTTTTAAAACCATTAAAGGAGTAGGTTATAAAATTGAATTTTAATGACCTTAAAATTTAAAAAATCATACAAGTTTGCAATAAAATCATCCTTCTATATTGCTCTTTTTTCTTTTGGCTTTTTAGCCATAGTTAATTATTTTTTATTGCAATTACCGCTGTTATACATACTGCTATTTATTCTATCACTATCTATTTTTTCATTCTTTGTGTTACAATACCGCGTTGAAAATTTTATTTACAAAAGAGTAAAGAAAATATATGACGATGTGTCTTTATTAGACAATACCGATTTTAGAAATCAATCCATTACCACCGATATGGAAACACTAACCAGTGAAGTACAAAAATTTGCTCTGGATAAAAAAATGGAGATTGAATCACTAAAAGTGAGAGAAGAATATCGAAGAGAATTTTTAGGTAATGTATCTCACGAATTAAAAACACCATTATTTACGGTTCAAGGGTATATTTTAACGCTTTTAGATGGTGCGATGGACGATAAAAATATCCGAAAGAAATACCTTCAAAGAGCTGAAAAAGGAGTAGAACGCTTGGTGTATATTGTGAACGATTTAGACATGATCACCAAATTAGAATTGGATACACTGGGTATAGAAACTTCAGAATTTAATATTGTTGATGTGATTCAAAATGTATTGGATCTGCTTGAAATGAGGGCTTCTAAAAAGAATATTTTGCTCACTTTTGATATGAAATATGTTCGACCAATTAAAGTCGTGGCCGATTTAGAAAAAATTCAGCAAGTAGTAACCAATTTGGTTGAAAACTCTATTAAATATGGCAAAGAAAATGGCACTACCGAAGTGAGTATTGAAGATTTTGTCAATAATAAAGTCATCATTAAAGTAATTGATAATGGTGAAGGAATTGAAAATCATCATATCCCTAGGTTGTTTGAACGTTTTTATCGCGTAGATAAAAGTGGCGCAAGAAGCGAAGGAGGATCCGGTCTTGGATTAGCTATTGTGAAACACATCATTGAACGCCACAATGAAAAAATAAATGTAGAAAGTGAGTTTGGAAAAGGTTCTGAATTTTCATTCACATTAGAAAAGGCGGAATAAATAATTCCAGTTTATTTCTGTTGAAAAATTCTCTAATCCATTATAGTTTTCAATAGTCAAGAGTTGATCAATTGTAAATTCTTCTTGATTACAACAAGGCGCAATACCTTCCATTTTATATTTTTCTGCCAAATATTCTTGCTCGTATTGACCTGGAGTGGGAATAAAAAATGCTTTTTTACCTAATTTAGCCAAATCCATTACTGTAGTATATCCAGAGCGACAAAGCACTTTTTCACTTTGGTTAAAAGTATTTTCTAATTGCTCAGAATTCATAAAATTGTAATAGGTAATATGATTTTGTGTATGGCTGGTTTGTTTTTCTTGAACGACACCTTTTATAAAAACCACGTTTCCTGTATAAGAATCTAGTTCCTTTATTATTTTTTGCTCTAAGAATGTTCTTTGTGGTTCAGGACCCGATAAAATAACCATTAAATCAAACACTTTTTTCCTTCTCCTTTTCTCAAATCTACTCAACGGACCAATATAGGTTACATTTTTCAATGGTTTTTTCAAATGACCTAATTTTCCAGTTAAATTAGAATCAGAATCGCTATCGGGAACCCAACACTGATTAAATTTTGAAATAAATTTTGAGTGTATTTTAGTTGTAAACCATGAAGTATTACCAGACAATACATTTAATTGGTGGGTCATAAAAATAGAAGGAATTTTTTGAGAATAAACACCTAGTCGATTATCTGAAATGATTCCATCAATTGCATGGTTTTCAATAATTTGATTTACTATTTTTCTTTCGTTATAAACTGCTTTAAACATTTTTGGCATTTGTGCCAATAATTTCCATTTAAAATTTTTCCCTTTTTCGGCATAGGAGATATCATAAGGAGGCAATTCAACAGAAACCAAATGCGGAAATTCTTTTTTTAATAGCGCTAAGGCAACACCGTCTGAAGCAATAACCGGATTAAAATTGTTTTCCTCCAAAGCTTTAATTATTGGAATACATCGAGTAGCGTGACCTAAACCCCAATTTAAGGGAGCAACAAGTATATTTTTTTTCATTTTGATTATTTAAGAATGGAAATAAATTCTTCGGCCAACTTATTTTCTCGTTCAAAATCATATTCTTCCACTACAGCTATGGCATTTACGTCATGGCGATACAGTTTCCATTGTTTTTTATGATACTCTAAAGCGGTTAAGTTTTCTATCCAATCGCCCGAATTTAAATACAGTGTTTCACCTTTTTCGTTTTTAATTGTTTCAATTTTTGGTTCGTGTATATGACCACAAATTACATAATCAAATTTATTTTCAATGGCTAATTCAGTACAAACATTTTCGAAATTTGAAATAAATTTAACCGCCGATTTTACATTGCTTTTTATTTTTTTTGACAAGGAATAAGGCTCTTTGTTAAATCTTGCAAGGATCCAATTAATAAATCGATTAATTAAAATTAAAAGATCATAACCCCAACCGCCTAATTTTGCAAGCCATTTGGCATGAGTGATCGAAGCATCAAATACATCACCGTGAAAAATCCAAGCCTTTTTTTTATGGAGTTCTATAACTAGTTTATCTACTAAATTAATATTACCTAAATTAAGATCGGTAAATTTTCTTAAAAATTCGTCATGATTTCCTGTTATGTAATATACTCTAGTTCCTTTTGTACTCATGGAAATGATTTTTTTTATTACATTAAGATGGGTTGCAGGAAAATATGATTTTCTAAATTGCCAGATATCAATAATATCACCGTTTAGAACTAAGGTTTTGGGTTTTACAGAAGATAAATAAGCTAACAATTCTTTTGCATGACATCCATAAGTTCCTAAATGAACATCAGAGATAACTACAAGATCTACTTTTCTTTTTTTCAAAATATTAGTTTTTACAAATCAATAAAAACTATATTTAGTTTGAGTTACTTTAACATTATTAAAACATTATTTCAAATAATGATTATTTACCTTAATTTTGCCTAAAATTGAAAAAAGCGTGGGAAGTAAAAATAAATTAAAGCGATTCAAAGAAAACGAAACATTCCAAAATGTTTTTCAACCAACAAGAGAAGAAGTCGTTTCAAATCAATTTCCGTTAAAAGGAAAATGGAATAGTGATTTCTTTAAAAATGAACATCCTATAGTTTTAGAATTAGGTTGTGGAAAAGGTGAATATTCTTTGGGTTTAGCCGAACGAAGTCCAAATAAAAATTTTATCGGTATCGATATTAAAGGAGCACGTTTTTGGCGAGGCGCTAAAACAGCCGTTGAAAACGGATTGCACAATGTAGCCTTTCTGCGTACACAAATTGAGTTAATTGAACATTGTTTTGCCCAAAATGAAGTTTCGGAAATTTGGATTACTTTTCCCGATCCGCAAATCAAATACAAACGAACCAAGCATCGAATGACTAATGCTACTTTTCTCGAAAATTATAAAAAAATTCTCAAACCAAATGGGTTAATGCATTTAAAAACAGATTCCGAATTCATGCATGGTTATACACTAGGGTTGTTACACGGCGCTGGTCATGAAGTGCTTTATGCCAACCATACTGTTTATAAAAACGAAGGTGCTCCTGCAGAAGTTACAGAAATTCAAACATTTTACGAAAGCCAATATTTAGAAGTCAATAAACCCATTACTTATATTCAATTTAACATAAAATAATACAATTTTATGATGTTTGCTTTAGCACTAGTATTTGGTCTTTTCGTTTCCATAATCGGAATTATCATTCCGGGGATGTTAAATATGACTATTGCTAAAATTAGTGTTAAAGAGAGTCAGAAACAGGCCTTAAACTTTGCTTTTGGAGCAGTTGCAGTAGTTTTTATTCAAGCATTTTTAGGCACATATTTTGCTAAATTTTTAGATGCGCATCCCTTTTTTAGTGAAGAATTAAAAAAAATAGGCACTTTTATTTTTATTGGTTTAACTATTGCTTTTATCATAATGGGATGTAAAGCAAAAAGTAATAAAAGAAAAAAGGTGACTATTGAAACTAAAAAAAACCGATTTATATATGGTTTAGTTATGTCTTCTTTAAATATGTTTGCAATTCCTTGGTATGCTTTTACGAGTTTAATGATGGCATCAAAAGATTGGTTTGTTTATGATTTACTTTCTATTGTTTTGTTTTCTTTATCAGCCGCATCCGGAACTTATTTCGTGTTTTACCTCTATGCCTTATATTTTAAAAAAATTGAACATAAATTATCTTTTATAGTTCAAAACATCAATTTTTTTATTGCTTTTTTAACCGGAATTGTTGCCCTATCGTCTGTTTATAAAATCTACTTTCAACAATGAAAAATTCTTCGAATACTGATAATTTTTTCGAACGCGTTTATGCTATTGTTCGCCAAATTCCATACGGCAAAGTTACTTCATATGGCGCAATAGCAAAAGTTTTGGGAACTGCCCGCTCTGCAAGAATGGTTGGTTGGGCAATGAATGCTTCTCATCATTTAGAAGATGTACCCGCCCATCGTGTTGTAAACAGAAATGGCTTACTTTCGGGCAAGCACCATTTTGACGGAACAAACCTCATGCAACAACTGCTAGAAAGCGAAGGAATAAAAGTTGAAAACAATCAAATTATCGACTTTGAAAAATGTTTTTGGGATCCAAACCAACTTTAGTATTATTTAACAATTGTTAGTTTTAACTTTAAGTAAATGTTGTTTTAAAACTCATAAACATATTACTATCTTTGCAATCTAAAATCAGTCTGAATAAAAATGAAACTAGATAGAAAAGAAATACTTACCGCATTAGAAACCATTACGGTTGCAGGAGAAGGGAAAAATATGGTGGAAAGTGGTGCCATTCAAAATGTAATTACTTTTGGTGATGAGGTGGTAGTAGACTTACTTTTAACAACGCCAGCACTACATATTAAGAAACGAGCTGAGGTAGACATCATTAAAGTCATTCACGAAAAAGTGTATGAAAAAGCCAAAGTTAAAGTCAATATCAAAGTTGAAGCGCCTGAAAAAACAGAAAATCCTAATTTAATAAAAGGAAAAGCCATTCCAGGGATTTCAAATATTATTGCAGTAGCTTCTGGTAAAGGAGGGGTTGGAAAATCAACTATTACAGCAAATTTAGCCGTTTCTTTAGCAAAAATGGGATTCAAAGTAGGCGTTTTAGACGCCGATATTTATGGTCCATCGATGCCGATTATGTTTGATGTGGAGTCGGCAAAACCAATTTCAATTGAAGTAGATGGAAAATCAAAAATGCAACCTATTTCAAGTTATGGTGTTGAAATTTTATCCATCGGATTTTTTACCAAACCCGATCAAGCGGTAATTTGGAGAGGGCCAATGGCTGCTAAAGCTCTAAACCAAATGATTTTTGATGCAAATTGGGGCGAATTAGACTTCATGTTAATTGATTTGCCTCCAGGAACAGGCGACATCCATTTATCTATTATGCAATCGTTGCCAATTACCGGTGCAGTTGTTGTGAGTACACCACAAGCGGTTGCCTTAGCCGATGCTAAAAAAGGAGTATCCATGTTTTTATCTGATGCAATAAATGTTCCTGTTTTGGGAATTATTGAAAACATGGCTTATTTTACACCTGAAGAACTCCCTGAAAATAAATATTATATCTTTGGAAAAGAAGGCGCAAAAAATTTAGCCGCTGATTTACAAGTGCCGCTATTAGGTGAAGTTCCTTTAGTGCAAAGTATTCGCGAAGCCGGAGATTATGGCCGACCAGCAGCATTGCAAACAGCATCTATTTTAGAATCTATTTTTGAATCTATCACTCGAAATGTAGTGCAAGAAACAGTTACCCGTAATGAAAATTTGGCTCCCACAGAAGCAATCAAAATAACAACAATGGCAGGATGTTCTGCTGTTAAAGGAAAATAATATGACTGCAATAGAAATTAAAGAGAATGTTGAAAAAGCATTAGATGAAATTCGCCCGTTTTTAAATTCTGATGGAGGTAATATATCATTGGTAGAAATAATAGACGATAAGCATGTAAAAGTGCGCTTAGAAGGCGCTTGTACCAGTTGTAATTTTAGTATTAGTACCATGAAAGCGGGAGTTGAAACTACCATTAAAAAGTATGTACCACAAATTGAAACAGTAGAAAATATTAAATAGTCATTAGTCGAAAGTTTAAAAGCTAAATATCAGAAAGCTTTACAGTAAACTTTGGACTTTTTACATTAAGACGTAATTGTAATGATTGAAACAGATATATTAATTATTGGTGCAGGTCCTACTGGGCTTTTTACTGTTTTTGAAGCAGGATTGCTACAATTAAAATGTCATATTATTGATGCACTTCCTCAACCGGGCGGACAATTAGCGGAACTATATCCTAAAAAACCCATTTTTGATATTCCGGGATATCCAGAAGTTTTAGCCGGCGAATTGGTTACCAATTTAATGGAACAAATTAAACAATTCCAACCGGGTTTTACGTTATCAGAAACCGCTGAAACTATTGAAAAATTGGACGACGGAACTTTTATCGTTACTACAAATAAAGGCACAAAACATCACGCTAAAGCAGTCGCAATTGCGGGCGGTTTAGGAACTTTTGAACCAAGAAAACCAGCCCTTGAAAATATTTCATTTTATGAAGAAAAAGGGGTGGAATATTTTGTAAAAGACCCAGAATTATTTAGAGATAAAGAAATTGTAATTGCAGGCGGTGGAGATTCTGCTTTAGATTGGAGTATTTTTCTTTCGGATGTTGCTAAAAAAGTAACACTAGTTCATAGAAGAAATGAGTTTAGAGGAGCTTTAGATTCGGTTGAAAAAGTGCAGGAATTAAAAGCAGCGGGAAAAATTAAATTAATCACTTCTGCCGAAGTGGTAGGAATTCAGGGCGAACATCATGTTGAGAGTATTACGTTATATAGAGGTGGGGTTTTAGAAGATTTTAAAACCGATTATTTTATTCCGCTATTTGGTTTGACACCAAAACTTGGCGCTATTGCCAACTGGGGCTTAGATATTGAAAAGAATGCTATCAAAGTAAATAATGCCTTAGATTATCAAACCAATATCGACGGAATTTATGCTATTGGTGATGTAAATATCTATCCCGGAAAATTAAAACTGATTTTATGTGGTTTTCATGAAGCTACATTAATGTGCCAAAGTGTGTACAACAGAATCAATCCTGGAAAACGTTATGTATTGAAATATACCACTGTTTCTGGAGTAGATGGTTTTGATGGCACCAGAAAAGAAGCCGAAAAAGCCGTTGTAAAATCGATAGAATAGTTTAGTATTCAGTGGTCAGAAAGAAAGTAGGTAGTATCAAAAATACAATATACAGCAAAACAATATACATTATACAAAAAAATGCCACAAGACGTAACCATTTTCATAACCGACAGAAACGGAGTAAGACATGAAGTGTTAGCTCCAACCGACATGAATATGAATATTATGGAGTTGATTCGTTCTTATGAATTGGCGGAAGAAGGAACTATTGGCGTTTGTGGTGGAATGGCAATGTGTGCTTCGTGCCAGTGTTATGTTTTAAACGATTTAATTTCGTTAGAGCGTAACCCCGATGAAGAAGCCATGCTCTGGGAAGCGTATCATGTAAAAGAAAATTCAAGATTAGGTTGCCAAATTCCAATTACTGAAGATGTAGAAGGTTTGGAAATTGAAATAGCACCAGAACAATAAAAAAGCGAGAAAAATTCTCGCTTTTTGTTTTATACTAATTCATGTTTGTGTTCCATTTGCGCTTCAATGGCATTCCATAGCCCGATTCTTTTCTCTAAAGCTAAAACGGAAACTTCTTGAACTTCATTCCATTTTTGATCCGAATCTCCACAAAGATCAGCAATCATTTGCATGGCCATTGGTCCGTGTTCGTCGGAATCTAATTCGATATGTCTTTCAAAATAATAAATCAGTTTTGATAAATCAGTTTCTGGAAAGTTTTGCTGAAAATTTCTCAAGATTTCGGTAAACATATTCGGTATTAAATCTTCTCTTCCAAAAGTAAAAGCAGCTGCAATTTCATGTGGTTTGCCTTCTTCAATCACTCGAAACGTAAAATCTAAAAACGCTTTCACATTCGGATGTAAATCACTTTGTTTAATCGATACAAATATGTTTTTCGTTTCTTCAACATTCTTCAAAAAAGCAGCTATTTGAGAAGTCGAAGCACCACTTTGTTTCATGGCATCTAAATACATTTCAAAATGACTTTGACGTGTGCCATCTAATGTTAAATCGGTTTCTTCTGCAACAACAATTTCATTAATTAAATAACGAATTTCAGGATTTCCAATAGGTAACCAAGGCGTAGTTGTACAAGTCAATTTATTTTGCAATGCTTTTAAAAGCGACATAAAATCCCAAACCGCATAAATATGATTTTCTAAAAAACAATGCAAGTCGTCAATCGTTTTTACTTTGTTGTATAACGAATGACTTAATAATTGTTCTTTTTGATTTTGTATGGCGCGATTGATTTGTGCGGTTCTCATTTTTGATTTTTTTGTAAAATTATAAAAGCTCCTCCAAACAGAGAAGCTTTTTATATCAATTTTAAATATTGTTTAATTACTTAAAAGCAGAAAAACCAGTTACATCCATACCTGTAATTAACAAATGAATGTCGTGTGTTCCTTCATATGTCACCACCGATTCTAAATTCATCATGTGTCTCATGATAGAATATTCACCAGTAATTCCCATTCCTCCTAGCATTTGACGGGCATCACGTGCAATGGTTAAGGCCATATCCACGTTGTTTCTTTTTGCCATCGAAATTTGAGCCGTAGTTGCTTTTCCTTCATTTTTTAAAACACCAAGTCTCCACGTTAACAATTGTGCTTTGGTGATTTCAGTAATCATTTCGGCTAATTTCTTTTGTTGCAATTGTGTTGCTCCAATAGGTTTGTCAAACTGAATACGTTCTTTTGAATAACGTAAAGCAGTATCATAACAATCCATGGCAGCTCCAATAGCACCCCAAGCAATTCCATAACGTGCTGAATCTAAACACCCTAGCGGTGCTCCTAATCCAGATTTGTTTGGTAATAAGTTTTCTTTAGGCACTTTTACATTGTCAAAAATAAGTTCGCCAGTAGCAGAAGCTCTCAATGACCATTTATTGTGTGTTTCGGGAGTAGAGAAACCTTCCATCCCTCTTTCTACAATTAAACCATGAATTCTTCCTTCTTCATTTTTTGCCCAAACTATAGCGATATCTGCAAAAGGGGAATTTGAAATCCACATCTTAGCACCATTTAAAAGATAATGGTCTCCCTTATCTTTAAAATTAGTTGTCATCCCGCCAGGATTTGACCCGTGATCAGGCTCGGTTAAACCAAAACAACCAATTAATTCGCCAGTGGCTAATTTTGGTAAATATTTCATGCGTTGTTCTTCGTTTCCGTATTTCCAAATAGGATACATTACTAATGAAGATTGAACAGAAGAAGTAGAACGAACGCCCGAATCTCCTCTTTCAATTTCTTGCATGATTAAGCCATACGAAATTTGGTCTAATCCAGCACCACCATATTCAACAGGAATGTAGGGACCAAAACCTCCAATTTCGCCCAAACCTTTTACAATTTGTTTAGGAAATTCTGCTCTTTGCGCATATTCTTCAATAATGGGAGAAACTTCTTTTTTAACCCAAGCACGTGCAGCATCACGCACCATTTTATGTTCGTCAGATAATAATTCGTCTAATAAATAATAATCTGGCGATTGAAATAAGTCTGGTTTCATAAATTGATGTTTTGAAAGGAACAAAAGTAAGTAAAGATTTTTAACAAATCAATGAACGAATGTTATAATTTAAAATTACATCTTCAAATAAAAATCCTTGGTCAATTCGATATATTCAGGGGTATATTGATGACGTGAAATTTCAATAGTGAGTTCATCAATCAACGGAGTTTGTTCTATCCGAGAAAAAGCTAATAAACTTCTTTTAATTTCGGAGTTTGGTGTTCCTTTTACTCGCGTAATTTTGAATGGGAATAAATTTAATTCTTTACACATCGAAACAAATTTTGCTTCTTCTTTAAAAGGAATAATTACCGAAAATATTCCGTTATCCGAAAGTAATAAAGCTGCTGCTTCAATTAATTCTTCAAAAGGTAAGGCGTCTTGAAATCGTGCCAAATCACGTTGCGAATCATCGGTTTTAAAATCTTCAGAATAAAAAGGAGGATTGGAAATAATTAAATCATACTCGTCTTCAGGTTCGTCCACAAATTCATCTAATCCTGCGTGAAAACAGAATAATTTATCGCCCCAAGGTGAAGTTTCAAAATTTTCAACACATTGTTCGTAAGCTTCTTCGTCAATTTCGATAGCGTCGATTTGCTTTGCATTACTTCTTTGCGCTAGCATTAAGGATAAAATTCCGGTTCCTGCCCCAATATCTAATATGTTATAAGGATTATTAATTAACGGAGTCCAAGCGCCCAATAAAACACCATCTGTTCCCACTTTCATGGCAGATTTTTCTTGTTGAATAGAGAATTGTTTGAATTTGAACAAAATGAATAAAAATAGAATTTAATCAACTTAAAAAATTGTAAACTGGCACTGGGACTGTAAACTATTGTAAATATAAATCAACCAATCCTTCAGGAGTTTCTAATGTAATGGTTTTGTTTTTTCGGTCTAAAGCAATAATGAAATCATCAATTAGTGGAATTAAAATTTCTATTCCGTTTTTGTCAATTTCAAAAAGAGGTTGCGCACCGCTATCATTAATGGCTGCAATTTTTCCAATGTTACCTCTTTTGGTATCTATCACTTCAAATCCTATTACTTCATGAAAGTAGAATTGTGTTCCTTCTAATTTTGGTAACATTGAAATTGGAAGATAAATTTCGCTGCCCATAATTTCGTCTGCATCTTCTTCAGTTTGAATGTCTTCAAAACGAACGCGAAGAAATTTTTCTTTATGAAGCGAACTACTTTCAATAAAAAATGGAACCAGTGTTTTGTTGAGTTCAACAAATACTGATTCCAAATTTTGATACAATTGGGGTTCATCGGTATCTAAATACGCTAATACTTCCCCTTTGAAACTAAATTTTTTTGCGATTTTACCTAAATAGAAACAATCTTCTTTACGCATGTAATCGCTGTATGATTAAGCTTCTGTTTCTTCGTTGCTTTCTTCAGCTGCTGGAGTTTCTTCAGCTACTGCTTCAACTGCTGGAGTTTCCTCAACTACAGTTTCTTCAACTTCTGCCACTGCTTCTACTTCTGGAGCTGCTTCTTCAGTTATTGCTTCAACTTCTGGAGTTTCCTCAACTATAGTTTCAACAACTTCTTCTGGAGCTTCTACTTCTGCCACTGCTTCTACTTCTGGAGCTGCTTCTTCAGCTACTGCTTCAACTGCTGGAGTTTCCTCAACTGCAGTTTCTACAACTTCTGTTGGAGTTTCTACTTCAACTGCTGGAGCTTCTACTTCAGCTTTCGCTGCTTCAGCTTGTGCTGCAATACGTTTTGCGTTAGCTTCTTTTTCAGCTTTTAAAGCTTTTGCTTTTGCTGCTTCATCCGCTTTTGATAATCCTGCTTTTTTAGTGTCTACCTTGTTTGCTTTTTCATCTAACCAAGCGGCTAATTTAGCATCTGCTTGCTCTTGAGTTAAAGCACCTTTACGAACTCCTCCATCTAAATGGTGTTTTAATAAAGCACCTTTGTAAGATAAAATTGCTCTTGCCGTATCGGTTGGTTGAGCTCCGTTGTGTAACCATTGAACAGCACTTTCTAAGTTCAAATCAATAGTTGCTGGATTGGTGTTTGGATTGTAAGTTCCGATTTTTTCTAAGAATTTACCATCTCTTTTTGAGCGTGCATCTGCTGCAACAACCCAATAAAAAGGTTTCCCTTTTTTTCCGTGTCTTTGTAATCTAATTTTTACTGACATAATCTTGTGATTAATTTAAGGTACTCGACCTTGGTTATTTAAGGGTGCAAATATATAAAACTTTGTAATATAAATAACCTATCTCTGTAAAAAATATTTTTTAATAGATTTTGTGTTTGTTTGGATAAATAACTTATTTTTGTTTCCCCAACATTTAATAAACCCTTAAAAATGAAAAAAATTGTTTCTTTCTTTGCTATCGTTGCATTATTTAGTGCTTGTGAGCAAGATATTCAGACCAATACTCCTGGTTTTCAAGCTAAACGTAATGATGTACAATGGAGAGCAAATAATGCGAGTGTTGCTGTCGATGCAACTGGAGGAATGACTATTACAGCATATTCATCTTCTGAAACGGTTGTTCTAAAAACTAATGCTACAAATGTTGGAACTTATTTATTAGGTACACAAAACGCAAATAATTTTGCTTCATGTACCTCAAATGCTACTGGATTTCCAGATTTTTATGACACAAGTGTAGTTGAAGGACCAGCATATTTATTATCAAATTTATTAACTCCCGGAACAGGTTATACCACTTCGGCTGCTGCTCAAACAAGTGGCGGTTCGGGTTCGGGTTTACGACTTGCTTTGACAACTTTATCAGGAGCTGTTACTAAGGTTACAGTGGTTTCAAGAGGATTGGGATATGTTTCAGGAGATGTAGTAACAATTCAAGGAGGCAATAATAATGCAACGGTTCGTATTGAAAATGTACAACAAAGTAATGGCGAAATAACTATTGAAGATATTTCTGAAGGCTTGTTTACAGGTACATTTAAATTGAATGCTACAAATGCAGATGGTGAAGTGATTACTTTTTCAGAAGGACATTTTTATAAAATACCATTAGGGCAATAAAAAATAGAATAATAGAACCATAGTAAAACCATTTGAAGAAATTCAAGTGGTTTTTTGTTAATAACTAAAATTGCTCCTTAACGACTTAAAATGTAATTTTGATAAATCTCAAATTCGTATTGTTAAGCATTGGAATTTGAATTTTTGAATTTGGAATTTTACCACTATGTATTTAATTTTCGATACCGAAACCACCGGTTTACCTAGAAGTTGGTCAGCACCTATTACAGATACTGATAACTGGCCTCGTTGTATTCAAATAGCTTGGCAGTTGCACGATGAGATGGGAAATTTAATCGAGCACCAAGATTATTTGGTAAAACCTGAAGGTTTTAATATTCCGTATGATGCCGAAAGAATTCATGGTATTTCTACCGAATTGGCAATGGAGCAAGGAATTTTGTTATCGGAAGCATTAGAAAAATTCAATATTGCACTTTCTAAAACTAAATTTATTGTTGGACAAAATGTAGGATTTGATGTCAATATCATGGGATGTGAATTTCATCGTATGAACATTGGTTCAGACATGATTAAAATGCCTGTTTTAGATACGTGTACCGAAATTACTGCTAATTTATTGAAGTTACCCGGTGGAAGAGGCGGAAAGTTTAAATTACCAACATTAACCGAATTACATCAACACCTTTTCAATCAACCTTTTGCAGAAGCACACAATGCAACTGCCGATGTGGAAGCTACAACGCGCTGTTTTCTGGAGTTAATCAAAAGAGAAATTTTTACCAAAGAAGAACTTGATGTAACTCCCGACTATTTTAGAAGTTTCAAAGAAAAAAATCTGGGCGAAATTCAATTAATCGGATTACAACATGTTAATCTAAAACAAGCTTCTGACCAAATTAGGACCCGTTTGAAAAAAATTGAACAAGAAGAAGTTCAAACCACAATTTCAGACGATATAAAATCAGATTTAAAAGACGCTGCTTTTGCACATTTACACAATCATACGCAATTTTCGGTATTGCAATCAACTATAGCGGTAAATGATTTGGTAAGCGCTTCAGCTAAATTTAATATGCCTGCAGTTGCTATAACAGATACAGGAAACATGATGGGCGCTTTTCATTTTGTGAGTGCCGTAATGAATCATAACAAAGCTGCAAAAACAAAAATTGAAGCGTCAATTGAAGCAGGTGAAGTGCCCATAGAAACCGAAATCAAGCCGATTGTAGGTTGTGAATTCAATATCTGCGATGATCATAAAGATAAGACCAAAAAAGACAACGGCTATCAGGTTGTTTTATTGGCAAAAAACAAAAAAGGCTATCATAATTTAGCCAAAATGTCTTCTATTGCCTACACGGATGGGTTTTATTATGTGCCGCGTATCGATAGAAAAATTATTGAGCAATATAAAGAAGACATCATTGTTTTATCGGGAAATTTATATGGCGAAATTCCGAGTAAAATTCTAAATGTTGGGGAAAGTCAAGCCGAAGAAGCTCTGATTTGGTGGAAGCAGCAATTTGGTGCTGATTTTTACTTGGAAGTCATGCGACACAAGCAAGAAGATGAAATTCGAGTAAATCAAACATTAATAGCTTTCGCAAAAAAGCATCAAGTAAAACTAGTTGCAACTAATAATACCTATTACGTTAATAAAGAAGATGCCAATGCACACGATATTTTATTGTGTGTAAAAGAGGGTGAAAAACAAGCAACGCCAATTGGTCGCGGTCGCGGATATCGATATGGATTGCCTAATCAGGATTATTATTTTAAGTCGGGTGACGAAATGAAGCAACTTTTTGTTGATTTACCCGAAGCGATTATCAATATTCAGGAAATTATCGATAAAGTAGAAATTTATTCCTTGTATCGCGATGTTTTACTACCAAAATTTAAAATTCCTGATGAATTTGAAGTTTCAGAAGATGCCCAAGATGGTGGCGTGCGAGGCGAAAATAATTACTTAAGACATTTAGCCTATAAAGGTGCCGAAAAACGATATCCCGAACTTTCAGATGATATCAAAGAGCGATTAGATTTTGAATTACTTACGATTGCTAATTCGGGTTATCCAGGCTATTTTTTGATTGTTCAAGATTTTATTGCCGAAGCCCGAAAAATGGATGTATCCGTGGGTCCAGGTCGTGGTTCGGCTGCAGGTTCGGCTGTTGCCTATTGTTTAGGAATTACCAATATTGATCCTATTAAATACGATTTGCTTTTTGAACGTTTTCTAAATCCCGATCGAGTTTCAATGCCCGATATCGATATCGATTTTGACGATGAAGGTCGCGGTCGCGTAATGGATTATGTTATTAATAAATACGGCTCAAATCAGGTAGCACAAATTATTACCTATGGTAAAATGGCTACAAAATCGGCTATTAGAGACACCGCTCGAGTGTTGGATTTACCATTGTTTGAAGCGGATCGAATTGCCAAATTGATTCCAGGAATGATGCCTGCCAAATGGAATTTAGCTCGATTTTTAGCCGAAGACGAAAGCGAAGTCAAAAAGGCATTGCGTTCGGAAGAATTTGAAAAAGTCAAAGAACTAATCGGAATTGCTAATTCAGAAGATTTAGCAGGAGAAACCATTCAGCAAGCAAAAGTATTAGAAGGCTCGATCCGAAACACCGGAATTCACGCCTGTGGAGTAATCATTACGCCCAGTGATATTACCAATTTTGTTCCTGTTACAACCGCAAAAGATTCCGATTTATATGTAACGCAATTTGACAACTCTGTAGCCGAAAGCGCCGGTTTGTTAAAGATGGACTTTTTAGGATTAAAAACCTTAACCTTAATTAAAGACACGGTTAAATTGGTCAAATATCGTTTAAATATAGATTTGGATCCTGATAATTTCCCAATTGACGATGTAAAAACATATGAGTTATTCCAACGAGGCGAAACGGTAGGGATATTTCAATATGAATCTCCTGGAATGCAAAAATACATGAAGGATTTAAAACCAACTGTTTTTGCCGATTTAATTGCCATGAACGCATTATATCGTCCGGGACCATTGGAATACATACCTTCATTCGTTCGAAGAAAAAATGGTGAAGAAGAAATTAAATACGATTTAGAAGCCTGTGAAGAATACTTAGCTGAAACCTATGGAATTACTGTTTATCAAGAACAAGTAATGCTTTTGTCACAATCATTAGCTGGATTTACAAAAGGTGATGCCGACGTACTTCGAAAAGCAATGGGTAAAAAAGATAAGCCTGTTTTGGATAAAATGAAACCTAAATTCATCGAGCAAGCTTCAGAAAAGGGTCATGATTCGACTATTTTAGAGAAAATTTGGAAAGACTGGGAAGCGTTTGCTAGTTATGCTTTTAACAAATCGCATTCTACTTGTTATGCTTGGATTGCCTACCAAACCGCTTATTTAAAAGCACATTATCCTGCAGAATACATGGCTGCGGTGCTTTCAAATAATATGAACGACATCAAGCAAGTCTCGTTTTTCATGGAAGAATGTAAACGCATGGGATTAGACGTTTTAGGACCAGATGTGAATGAATCGTATTATAAATTTACAGTAAACGAAAATTATGCTGTGCGTTTTGGAATGGGAGCTGTTAAAGGAGTAGGAGCAGGAGCCGTTCAAACTATAGTTGAGAATAGAAAAGAGGGTAACTATAAATCAATTTTTGATTTTTCGAAGCGAATTGACTTGCGTGCAGCGAACAAAAAAGCTTTTGAAAATTTAGCATTAGCAGGAGGTTTTGATGGTTTTGCTGAAACCCACCGCGCACAATATTTTCATCATGATGGCGACGGAATTACGTTTTTAGAAAAGGCGATTCGTTATGGGTCGAAATTTCAAGAAAATGAGAATTCATCGCAAGTAAGTTTGTTTGGCGATGCCTCTGAAGTACAAATTGCAGAACCCACTGTGCCTCCTTGTGAAGATTGGAGTACGATGGAAAAATTAGCCAAAGAAAAAGAAGTTGTTGGAATTTACATTTCGGGTCATCCATTAGATGAATATAAATTTGAGATGAAATATTTCTGCTCGGCAAAATTGGAAACGCTAAAAAACTTAGCACAACATTTGGGTAAAAATCTTTCTTTTGGCGGAATTGTAACCAATGTACAGCATCGAACTGCCAAAAACGGTAAAGGATGGGCAACCTTTGTTTTAGAAGGCTATGACGAAAGTTATGAGTTCCGAATTTTTGACGAAGATTATTTAAAATACCGCCATTTCTTGTTACAAAATCAGTTTGTGTTTTTTAAAATCAATGTAAAAGAAGGTTGGGTCAATCGCGAAACCGGTAAAAAATCAGATCCTAGAATTCAATTTATCGATGCAAAAATGCTGGCCGATGTATTGCCTTCATTTGCTAAAAGATTGATCATTCATTTAGATATTAAAGAGTTACATTCCAATTTTGTGGCTGAATTAAACGAATTATTCACAGCAAATAAAGGAGATCATTCTGTAACCTTTGAAGTAATGGAATTAGAACGCATCAAAAAAACTATAGAGTTAAGCCCGATTATTATCGAAGAAGAAATTGAAATCACTGATGAAGGAGAAGAAGTATCTGAAATGGACCTCGATATTCCAATTGAAAAGGAAGAAATTTTAGTTAAAACGAAACTTTCCATGCCAAGCCGAAAATTAAAAGTAAAGATTTCGTCAGATTTACTTCAGGAATTAGACAAAATGCAAGTAAGTTTCAAATTGAATTAATATAAATTCTAAATATAAGACTATAGTTAAAAGTAATATTAAAACATACTTTCATTGGTAATAAATTCCTAAATTTGCAATTCAAATAATTATAAAATTAAATAGTAAAATATGGCATTAGCAATAACAGATGCTACTTTTGACGAAGTAGTTTTGAAATCAGACAAACCAGTAGTAGTAGATTTTTGGGCAGCTTGGTGTGGACCATGTAGAATGGTTGGACCAGTTATCGACGAAATTCACAGCGAATATGAAGGAAAAGCAGTAGTAGGAAAAGTAGACGTAGATGCAAACCAAGAATTTGCAGCAAAATATGGAGTGAGAAATATTCCAACCGTATTAATTTTCCAAAACGGAGAAGTAGTAGGAAGACAAGTTGGTGTTGCGCCTAAAAAAACCTATACTGATGCAATTGATGCATTATTATAATAGTTTTAAAAAATACATATTGAAGGTTCAACGAGAGTTGAACCTTTTTTTTATCCATAACCTTTTACCCATAACCTTTCACCTACAAAATAAAATCTTTACCTATCTTTACGATATGAATTTAGAGCAGCAAATAGAAAAAATATCCAGTTTTGAACATTTAGAACTTTTAGCAAATCAAATTGTGGAAGGCTTTATTTCTGGCATGCATAAATCTCCTTTTCATGGTTTTTCGGCCGAATTTGCTGAACATAAAACCTATAATCAAGGTGAAAGCACCAAGCATATTGATTGGAAATTATTTGCCAAAACCGATCGTTTATATACCAAGCGATATGAAGAAGAAACCAATTTGCGTTGTCATTTAATTGTTGACAATTCCTCATCAATGCATTATCCAAAATTGAAAGCAAATCAACCTTTTTATGAAAATAAAATTGGTTTTTCGGTATTAGCTTCGGCGGTTTTAATGAATTTATTAAAAAAGCAACGCGATGCTGTGGGTTTAAGTATCTATTCTGATAGTTATGAATATTATGCTCCCGAAAAAGGAAGTGATCGTCATCATCGCATGATTTTAAATACTTTAGAAGGAGTTTTAAAAAATAATTCCACCACAAAAACAACAGATACAGTAACTTATTTACATCAAATTGCTGAGAATTTACACCGTCGTTCTATGGTAATTTTATTTACCGATTTATTTCATTCCGAAGGGTCGGAAGAAGACAATGATAAAATTTTTAGAGCGCTTCAGCATCTAAAACACAACAAACACAAGGTAGTGGTTTTTCACGTGTATGATCAAAAAACCGAATTGAACTTTAATTTTGATGCTGCTCCCCGAAAATTTATTGATGTTGAAACTGGCGAAACCATTCAATTATTTGCCGAAAATACACAAGAAGCCTACCAAAAAGTCATTTCAAACTATTTTAAAACAATAGAAGCTACGTGTTTGCAATATCAAATCAAATATATTCCAGTAGCAATCGATGAAAAATTTGAAAAAATCATGACTTCTTATTTGGTTGAGAAACAAAAGTTTGCCTAGATCGCTCAAAAAACTTTACCTTTTTTTTAAAAAATATTTGCAGGAATCAAAAAGCGTAGTATATTTGCACTCGCAATCAAGTTCACGGACTGCTTTAGCAATAAAGAATAAGTGAAAATGCACTGGTTTGGTAGTTCAGTTGGTTAGAATACATGCCTGTCACGCATGGGGTCGCGGGTTCGAGTCCCGTCCAGACCGCCAGAAAAGAGGAAGCCTTTCTTTTATGAAAGGCTTTTTTGCCCTCTTAAGATATTTAAAATAGTTGTGTTGTTTATTCCCAAGCAATTGGGATAAGGTTTAGTAGTTAGACCAATGAAAAGCTTTGCATTTATGCAGGGCTTTTTTGATTGTATTAAATCCAAATCGATTTATTTTCCCAAACAATAATTAAAAATAAAGCCAAGAACAGTAAACAAACAAATAACTTCATAAACGTTCCGGCAACAAAACCTATAAACGAACCCAAAGCTGCTTTTAACGCGCGTTCTTTTTCATTAGAATTATAGATTAATTCTCCAATGAATGCGCCTAAGAATGGCCCCAGCAAGAAGCCAAAAGGAATAGGTGCAATAAGCCCTACAATTAATCCAATATTTGTTCCCCAAATTCCATAACTACTCCCGCCAAAATATTTAGTGCCTTGAGCCGGTATCACATAGTCTAAAATACCGATAATTATTGCAATCATTAGTGTGATGCCTAGCAACCAATAATTTGTTTCAATTGTTGGACAAAAATATAAAAGTAAGAGGCCAAGCCAACTTAATGGCGGTCCAGGCAACGCAGGAAGTAAACTGCCCGCAATTCCAACAAGCATTAAGCAAAAACCAATGAATAATAAAAAGTATTCCATAAATTATTTCTATTTTTACAATGTATTTTTACAAATTTAAAGTTATTCTATTTCAAATGCATAAAGTTGGATTATTATTTTTAGTGCTTTTAGCAACTTCTTGTCAATTATTTGACAATAAAGTACCCGATGAAAACCAATTATTGCAACAAGAATTGCAAAAAATTAATTGGGAAGAAGTAGACGAATTGCCTTCGGTGATGCAATGCGACACTATTAAAGACGAAGCCGTTAGGAAACAATGTTTTTTTGATTATTTGGCACAAACCATTCAAGAACGAATAGGAATCGATACGTTACAAATGTTATATCCTGAAACCGATACTATTTCGGTAAAAGTTACGATTAATCCCGATTCGAGTTTGCAATTTGAACCGCAATTTTCTAAAGATAGCGTGGCTTACGACAAAGTAAAAGCCGACAGTATTTTAACCGCTCGTTTAGCAGATTTTCCAAAAGTAGAGCCTGCAATTAAACGAGGAATAAAAGTTAAAACTCAGTTTATTCTTCCTGTGATTATTAAAGTTCAAAAATAAATTTAATTGGCAAACGAACGCATCATATTAGGTATCGATCCTGGAACCACCATTATGGGTTTCGGATTGATAAAGGTGGTCAATAAAAAAATGGAATTTGTACAATTGAACGAATTGATTTTATCTAAATACGATAATCATTATCAAAAGTTAAGAGTCATTTTTGAACGTACCATCGAATTAATAGACACGCACAACCCTGATGAAATTGCTATCGAAGCGCCTTTTTTTGGTAAAAATGTTCAATCGATGCTAAAATTAGGACGAGCTCAAGGCGTTGCCATGGCAGCCGGACTTTCGAGAGATATTCCTATTACCGAATACGAACCCAAAAAAATAAAAATGGCGATTACTGGCAATGGAAATGCGAGTAAAGAGCAAGTAGCTAAAATGCTTCAGCAATTATTAGGCTTAAAAGAATTACCAAAAAACCTTGATTCAACCGATGGTTTAGCGGCGGCAGTTTGTCATTTTTTCAATTCGGGAAGAGTGGAAATTGGCAAAAGTTATACGGGTTGGGATGCTTTTGTGAAACAAAATGAAAAAAGAATAAGCCCCCCAACCCCCAAAGGGGGAGCAAAATAGCTAAATGTTTAATTCTGAACAAAACAATACCGTTTTTTACAACTCCTCCCCTTTGGGGAGGCAGGGTGGGGCTGGCATATACATCCACATCCCATTCTGCAAGCAAGCGTGTCATTACTGTGATTTTCATTTTTCGACTTCATTAAAGAAGAAAGACGAAATGGTTTTGGCATTGGCAAAAGAAATTCAATTACGAAGTAAACCCATCACCCATCACCCATCACCCATCACCGAACCAATCGAAACAATTTATTTTGGGGGAGGAACACCTTCGATATTGTCCATTGCAGATTTGAAATTTTTGATTGATGCAGTGTATAGCAACTTCAAAGTTGTTGAAAACCCTGAAATTACGTTAGAAGCCAATCCAGATGACTTAAGTAATGAGACAATTAGTCAATTAGCCAATTCGCCTGTAAATCGTTTGTCTATTGGAATTCAATCGTTTTTTGAAGACGATTTGAAGTTGATGAATCGGGCGCACAATGCAGAAGAAGCTAAAAAATGTCTTGAAATTGCCACGCAACATTTTGATAATATTTCCATTGATTTGATTTACGGAATTCCGAATATGTCCAATGAAAAATGGTTGCAAAACATCGAAACCGCGCTGTCTTTTGGAGTACCACATATTTCGAGTTATGCTTTAACTGTAGAGCCAAAAACGGCTTTGCATACGTTTATTCAAAAAGGAATCATTCCGCAACCAGATGACGAAGTGGCTGCAGCGCATTTTCAAATTTTAGTAGACAAATTATCGGAAAACGATTTTATTCATTATGAGTTATCCAATTTTGGGAAAGAAAATTATTTTTCAAAAAACAATTCGAGTTATTGGTTGGGCAAAAAATACATTGGCATTGGTCCGTCAGCACACAGTTACGATGGACAAAATAGAGGTTGGAATGTATCAAATAATGCATTGTATATCAAATCGATTCAAGAAAATAAATTACCCATTGAAATTGAAACATTAACCAAAACCGATCGCTACAACGAATATATTATGACCGGTTTACGCACAATTTGGGGCGTTTCGCTAGATCGAATTGATGAAGAATTTGGGAAAACTTATTTGGATTATCTGAATCAACAAGCGGCAAAATTCATTGAAGATCATTTATTGTTTGTTGACGAGAACATTTTACGAACTACAAAAAACGGAAAGTTTTTGTGTGATGGAATTGCGAGTGATTTGTTTTTATTAAATTTGGAGTAGTTTAAACGCAAAAAGCGCAAAGTTTTTCGCAAATGACGCAACAATTTAATTATACACGCCAAAATAAATAGTATGACAGAAAACGAATAATCTTTAATTCTTTGCGTTTAAAAAATATGAAAGCAACAATAAACAACATACAAATCGATTTATCAAAACCTATTGATATTTCTATTCCTTTGACTAATAATGAACAAAACCCGATTGCTTGGTACCAAAACGCACCCGAAATTGAACCCGTAACCATGGGTGATTGGATTGGAAAAGTTTCGGAAGGAAAATCGTCAACCAATTTCAATAATATTTTCTTCAATCCGCATGCACATGGAACGCATACAGAATGTTTAGGACATATTACCCGCGAATTTTATTCCATTAATCAATGTTTAAAACAATTTTTCTTTACAGCTGAATTGATTTCCGTAGAACCAAAAAGCGTTGGAGAAGATTTAATCATTACCAAAGAGCAAATTGAAAATGCTTTGGGCACAACTACACCACAAGCCATTATTATTAGAACATTACCTAATTTTGAAACCAAAAAGCATCTGAATTATTCGAATACGAATCCGCCTTATTTAGATGCAACAGCTGCTGTTTTTATAAGAGAAATGAGGATTCAACACTTATTAATCGATTTGCCAAGTGTGGACAGAGAACACGATGAAGGAAAATTATTGGCACATAAAGCGTTTTGGAATGTGAAAGACGTGAATCAAGTTAATGATGATGCCCGATTTAATTGCACGATTACCGAAATGATTTATGTAGACGAAAAAGTAAAAGACGGAAGTTATATTTTGAATTTACAATTTGCCTCGTTTGAAAATGATGCAAGTCCGAGTAAACCAATTTTATTTAAGATTGAAGAAATTTGAATTTCGATTTCAGAATTTCAACAATCATAAATCGTTAATCTTCAATCTTAAATCAAATGGACATCCAACAACTCTACGAATTTTGTCAATCCAAAAAAGGCGTCACCGAACATTTTCCGTTTGATGAAGATACGTTGGTGTTTAAAGTAGGAGGAAAAATGTTTTGTTTGACCTCATTATCCGATTGGGAAAAAGGAACACCTAGCTTAAATTTAAAATGCGATCCCGAACGCGCTTTGGAACTTCGAGCGGAATATGAGGCCATTAAACCAGGCTATCACATGAGTAAAATACATTGGAACACCATTCATTTTCAAAGCGATGTTTCCGATAAAATGATGTGCGAAATGATTAATCATTCTTACGAGCTTGTTTTCAAAAGTTTAACAAAAAAAGCGCAACAAGAAATTTTGGTATACTAAAAAAACCCTCACATTACTGCGAGGGTTTTTTTATTTAATCTTTAATTTTTGACTAGTATCTATAATACTCAGGTTTGAATGGACCTTGAACTTCTACACCAATATATTCTGCTTGTTCTGGACGTAATGTTTCTAATTCAACGCCTAATTTAGCTAAGTGTAACATTGCTACTTTTTCATCTAAATGTTTTGGTAACATATAAACGTCGTTGTTATAAGCTGCACTGTTTTTCCATAACTCAATTTGCGCTAAAGTTTGGTTTGTAAATGAATTACTCATTACAAAACTTGGATGGCCTGTAGCACAACCTAAGTTTACTAAACGACCTTCAGCCAAGATGATGATATCTTTTCCGTTTACGTTGTAAATGTCTACTTGAGGTTTCACTTCATTTTTAGTATGACCAAAATTTTTGTTCAACCAAGCCATATCAATTTCGTTATCAAAGTGTCCGATATTACATACAATCGTTTTGTCTCTCATTTGTTCGAAGTGAGATCCTAACACAATATCCTTATTTCCAGTAGTAGTAATGATAATATCAGCAGTTCCAATAACTGTATTTAATTTTTTTACTTCAAAACCGTCCATTGCAGCTTGTAAAGCACAAATTGGATCAATTTCAGTAACAGTTACAATAGAACCAGCACCACGGAAAGAAGCCGCAGTTCCTTTTCCTACGTCCCCGTATCCACAAACGATTACTCTTTTTCCAGCCAACATAATATCAGTTGCACGACGAACAGCATCTACTGCCGATTCTTTACAACCGTATTTGTTGTCAAATTTAGATTTAGTAACCGAATCATTTACGTTAATTGCTGGCATTGGTAAAGTTCCTGCTTTTACTCTTTCGTATAAACGGTGAACTCCAGTTGTTGTTTCTTCAGATAAACCTTTGATTCCAGCAACTAATTCTGGATAACGGTCGATAACCATGTTTGTTAAATCACCACCATCATCCAAAATCATATTCAATGGTTGTCTGTCTTCGCCAAAGAATAACGTTTGCTCAATACACCAATCAAAATCTTCTTCATTTAACCCTTTCCAAGCATAAACTTGAATTCCAGCAGCAGCAATTGCAGCAGCAGCCTGATCTTGCGTTGAGAAAATATTACAAGATGACCAAGTAACTTCTGCGCCCAAAGCAATCAAAGTTTCAATTAAAACTGCCGTTTGAATCGTCATGTGTAAACATCCTGCAATTCTAGCACCTTTTAAAGGTTGCGTTGCACCATATTCTGCTCTAAGAGCCATTAACCCTGGCATTTCAGCTTCTGCTAATTCAATCTCTTTTCTTCCCCAAGCTGCAAGCGAAATATCCTTCACTTTAAAAGCTACAAAAGGTAATGTTTGTGTACTCATCTATTATGTATATTTGTATGTTCTAAAATTAGAGCGCAAAATTACAAAATAACTTTTTATTTTAACAAAGATTTCTATTAATTTGTGAAATGTTTAGCTTTCTAATGATTTGAAAAAAAACATACTATAAATGCCATTATATAAAACTATAACAATTAATGAAACAACTACGGCGTACTTTTGGCACATCACCGAAGACGTAACTTCTTTATTTAGAGCGGTTTCATTAAGCGATGCATCTATAAAACGATTAGAGGGGATGAAGTCAGAGTCGCATCAAAAAGGGTTTTTAGCCGTTAGAATGTTGCTTCAATATTTAGATTTTACAGATAATGATTTAACGTATGATGCTGCCGGAAAACCGCATTTACAAGTTAAAAGACAAAAGTTAAAAGATAAAAGTAGTGAATCTGTCACCCATTACCCATCATCCATCACTCAACATATCTCCATTTCACACTCACACGAGTTTTCATGTATTTGTATTAGCGATGAGGTAATTGGAATTGATTTAGAGTTACTAAAAGAGAAGACGTTGAAAATTGCATCCAGATTTATGGATGTCAACCATTTACAAGGACTTTCAATTGCAGATCAAGTAGCTAAGGCAACAGTTGTTTGGGGAATTAAAGAATCTATATTTAAAATTAAGAACGAAAAAGGAATTAGTTTTCCAGAGCATATTTTTGAAGATACATTTGATATAAAAGAAGAAGAGTGCTCAGCCGAGTTGCATTTTAATGGGCAAATTGAAAAATTTTATGTTCAATTTCATCTGATTGAAGGTTATGCTTTTGTTTTTTCTAAAATTCTAATGTAATAAAGTAAAAGTATGCTCGATTTGCTCAATATAAAGGGTATTCTATTTTTTTTATTGCACTTGAAATAACTGCTGTTGTTTTTGGAATCATAAGCGTTTTATTTGCTAGAAAGAACAACATATTAGTTTATCCAACTGGATTGATTAGTACACTCATTTTTATATACATTTTATATAATTTTAAATTGTATGGAGAATTTATAATCAATATTTATTATTCGGTCATGAGTTTTTTAGGTTGGTATTTATGGTCAAGAAGGAATAATGGTCAAGAAGAATTTCCGATTTCAATTATGAATTCAAAAGATTATAAAATTTCTGCAATAATTTTTATAGTTACCTTATTATTTATTGCTTTTATTTACCATTTTTTTGATAAATTTACCGGTTTAACGGCATATGTTGACGCATTTACAACGGCATTATTTTTTGTAGGAATGTGGCTCATGGCAAAACGTAAAATTGAAAACTGGATTATTTGGATTATAGCAGATATTATTTCTGTACCTTTATATTTTTATAAAGGATTAACCGTTAGCAGTTTGCAATTTATAGTATTCACAATTATTGCTGTTTTAGGCTATATAGAATGGAAAACATTTTTACAAAAGAAGATTTAAATTACATAAACAGCAGAGGCATTTCTATTGATAAAATTCAGCGACAATTTGATTTTTTCAAACAGGGAATTCCAAAAATTAACTTAGTCAGATCAGCTACTGTTAACGATGGAATTTATAGTTTTACAGAAAACGAAATTGATTTCTTCGTTGATTATTTTGATAAAAACAAAGCACATTTCAACATTGAAAAATTTGTGCCCGCCTCTGGTGCTGCTACCCGAATGTTTAAGTTTTTAAATGAGTTCTTAAATGAATTCGATATTGAAAATGATACAATAAATAGTTACATCAATAAACATAAGGCAAAAGACGTTTCTTTGTTTATTTTCGGAATCAGAAACTTCCCTTTTTATAAACTTGTAAAAGAAAAAACGATTCAATTATACCCCGATTATTATTCGCAATCTAGCGATACAAAATATTATCTTTTAATTAAAACATTACTCAGTAGTGAAGGTTTAAATTTTGCTAATCAACCTAAAGGAATTATACCCTTTCATTTGAAAGAAGAAAAATTTTTTACTCCTGTTGAAGAAAATATTATTGAAGCAGATTTTTTTATTACTCAAAATAAAAAAACCAAAATTCATTTTACGATTACCCAAAAATTTCAGTTAGATTTTGAAAAAATAGCCAATCGTTTTGCAGACTACGACATTAGTTTTTCTTATCAAAATCAATCTTCAGATACACTTGCGGTAACTGAAAACAACAGCCCTTTTAGATTAGAAGATGGTTCATTATTTTTTAGACCAGGCGGACATGGTGCTTTAATCGAAAATTTAAATTCATTAAGTTCAGATTTTATTTACATAAAAAATATTGATAATGTTTCTCAAAACAATAAATGGATTATTGCTAAAAATAAAAAACTTATCGGAGGCGTTTTGATGCAAACACAATTTCAAACGTTTAATTATTTAAAAAAACTTTCAGAAGGTAATGTAAGTGAAACTGATATTACTGATATTAAAAATTTTACAGAAACTAAATTAGCGTTTTTATTACCTGAAGAGTTTAATTTTTTTCAAAAAGCATATAAAGTAGAATACTTAATTAAAGTTTTAAATAGGCCTATTCGGGTTTGTGGAATAGTAAAAAACGAAGGCGAACCAGGCGGTGGGCCTTTTTGGGTACAAGATGAAAAAGGTAGGCAAACACTACAAATAGTCGAAACCTCACAAATAGATTTTAATAATAAGATACAGAAAGATATTGCAAATGATGCCAAATTTTTTAATCCAGTTGACATAGTTTGTGCGATCAAAGATTTTCAAGGAAATAAATTTGATTTACTTCAATTTGTAAATGAAAATACAGGATTTATCGTTTCAAAAAACAAAAACGGAAAACCATATAAAGCTATTGAACTTCCTGGTTTATGGAATGGTGCTATGGCAAAGTGGACCACCATTTTTGTTGAAGTTCCAATAGAAACGTTTAACCCAGTAAAAAATGTAAATGATTTACTAAAACCTGCTCATCAACCCGAAAATAATGGATAAAGAATTACTCATTTCAGAAGTAACTTTTAAAGCAGTTAGGAGTAGTGGACCAGGAGGACAAAATGTAAATAAAGTAGCATCAAAAGTTATTTTATCTTTTGATTTATTACTTTCAAAAGCATTAACCGAAGATGAAAAAGCTCATTTACAAACTAAACTGGCATCAAAATTATCCCAAGAAAACATTTTATTAATAACAAGTCAAGAAGATAGAAGCCAAATCAAGAATAAAGAAATTGCAACAAAAAAATTCTTAAGAATCATTGAAAATGGTCTAAAAATCGACAAGCCTCGTAAAGAAACTAAAATTCCGAGAGGTATTAAAGAAAAGCGCCTTAATGCTAAAAAAGTCATGAGTGTTTTGAAGCAAAACAGAAAAAAACCAAATTTTTAAAAATTAATCTTGGAATTTTAAACGAAAGAGTTTTATCTTTGTAATGTCTCAAAGGGGTGCTTAGATTCTTTCATAATGACAGATTCAAAGCTGAGATCATACCCATAGAACCTGGGCAGGTAATGCTGCCAAGGAATATAGAGAAACCAACACCGATACATTCCATTAGGAGTTAAGGAATCTCAAAAATTAATTTATTAACCAAGAGTAATTGCCCCTTTTATTCGTAAAACTTTTACGAATGAAAACTTTACCAAAAAACTGTTGCCACAGAGGCACAAAGTCGCAAAGATTTTTTAATCTTTTTTCTTTTTTCTTTTTTCTTTTTTCTTTCTCTCAAGAAGCGCAGAAAGACACTACCAAAGTCAACACTTTAAACGATGTTATCGTGTCTTCCGTTCGAGCAAAAGACAAAAATCCGATTACATTTACTAATGTGCGCCAACAGGAACTTGCTCCTCGCAATTTAGGTCAAGACATTCCTGTTTTGTTAAATTATTTACCTTCGGTAGTTACTACAACCGATGCAGGAAATGGTATTGGCTATACCTATATGCGAGTTCGCGGTGCTGATGGTTCCCGAATCAACGTGACTTTAAATGGTGTTCCGTTTAATGATAGTGAAAGTCAAGGAACTTTTTTTGTAAACTTGCCCGATTTTGCTTCCTCATTAGAAAGTATTCAGTTACAACGAGGTGTAGGAACATCAACTAATGGAGCCGGTGCTTTTGGTGCGAGTTTAAATTTGCAAACCAAATCATTTCAAGAAAAAGCGTATGCCGAAATTTCAAATTCTATTGGAAGTTTTGCTTCCCGAAAACATACTTTAGCTTTTGGAACAGGATTGCACAACAATTTTGAAATGAATGCTCGAATTTCAAATATTGCGTCCGATGGATTTATTGATAGAGCTTCAACTAATATGTTTGGTTACTTTTTTAACGCAAATTATATTACTGATAAATCCCAAATAAAATTCATGGCTTTTGGCGGTAAAGAAAAAACATATCAGGCTTGGTATGGTATTGAAGATCCCGAAAAATTACAAAATGATCGAACATTTAATCCTGCCGGAATGTATACAGATGCATTTGGAAATATGCAATTCTATGATAATGAAACCGATAATTATTGGCAAAATCATTTTCAACTGCATTGGTCAGAAAAATGGTCAGAAAAATGGATTTCAAATGTAGCATTTCATTATACCATTGGGAAAGGATATTTTGAACAATATAGAGAAGATGAAGATTTGAATGATTACAATTTAGCAGCTTTTAACGGAAATTCAATATCTGATTTGGTCAGAAAGCGCTGGTTAGATAATGATTTTTTTGGAACGACCTTTTCGCTAAATTATAAAACAGCAAAAACTGATTTGTTATTTGGAGGAGCTGCCAATCGGTATTTAGGAAATCATTTTGGAGAAGTAGTTTGGACACAAAATTATGTTCCAAATGCAAATCGTTATTATGATGATTTTGGGAATAAAGATGATATAAATTTCTACACTAAAGCTTCTTATAATATTACGAATAAATTGAATTTATTTACCGATTTGCAATATCGAATGGTGTTTTATGAAGCTACAAGCGTGAAGTTTTCGGATGTTAATGATACCTTTCGATTCTTTAATCCAAAAGCAGGTTTGAGTTATCAATTGAATAATAAAAATTCATTTTATTGTTATTTTGGAATTGCTAACAAAGAGCCAAGACGTGACGATTATGAAAATGGAAGTGTAAAACCAGAACGTTTGTTTGATTATGAACTGGGTTGGAAATACAACACTAAAAAAGTAAAATTATCAGCCAATGCTTTTTATATGAATTATAAAGACCAATTGGTTTTAACAGGTGCTTTGAATGATGTGGGTGCGCCAATTTTCACTAATAGCGGAAAAAGTTATAGAGTAGGATTTGAAGTGGAGTCTTCAATTGCAATTACTAATAAATTAATATTAAATCCAAACGTAACTTTGAGCCAAAACAAAAACCAAGATTTCTACTTTCAACGAGATGGTGTTTTGCAAAACTTAGGCAATACAGATATTGCATTTTCTCCAAATTTTATCTTCGGAAATCAATTGGTTTTTATGCCAATTAATAATTTTCAAATATCATTTTTATCAAAATATGTCAGTGAACAATACATGGGAAATATCGATTCCAACCGATCTAAATTGGACGCCTATTTTGTAAATGACTTGAATGTTAATTATGAATGGAAACTGAATAAAGGGATACAATCAATCGTTTTTTCAGCCTTGGTAAACAATATTTTCAATTTAGAATATGAATCTAATGGTTATTTTTACACCTATGATGACGATTGGAGTAATCCAGGAAGCACCACTACAATAGAAGGAACGGGTTATTATCCTCAAGCAGGAATCAATTTTCTATTAGGAGTAAACTTGAAATTTTAATTGTAAACGCGTAAATTAAAATTGTCTAATTGTTCCACTCGATACTGTTTCATAGGATATTGCATACCTTGCGCCTGACCCGAAAATAAACTATAAGAAACATTATCACAAGGACAAATCACATTAATACCGTTTAATGTCATGGTTGAACAACTAGTTAATGCTTGGTTTGGACAAGCTGCATCAAATGCTACATATCCACCTCCGGTATTAAACACAAAAACACCTCTTATGCCCGTATTTCCAGCATTAACATACACGGCATTACTCGGAAATTGTAAACTACTGTACTGAGGCAAGCTCATATTAATGTTATAGGCAAAGGAATAATTTGGTAAATAAGGATTATTATTGCTAAAATTATCTTTATCGCAACCCATAAATACAAGTAGAAAAGTAAAAAGAATATATTTCTTCATAGAACATGCAGATCAATTAAAAAACAAATTTAATTAATTACTTTCGACATAACATTATACAATGTCATAAATTAATATTAAAAATAAATTACTATCTTTGTGAGAAGGAATCCCATCAGGTGGGATTTTTTCTATTTATATAAATGATGAAGTTATGAGTACAGTATCTTATTACACAGCAGAAGGATTAAAAAAATTAAGAGACGAATTAGACCAGCTAAAGAGCATAGAAAGACCTAAGGCATCACAAGCTATTGCTGAAGCTAGAGATAAAGGTGATTTGTCTGAAAATGCAGAATATGATGCAGCTAAGGAAGCTCAAGGGCTTTTGGAGATGCGTATTTCTAAAATGGAAGAAGTAGTTTCTAATGCACGTTTAATTGATGAATCGCAACTTGATTTATCAAAAGCACTTGTCTTGTCTACCGTAAAAATAAAAAATCAAACAAACGGTATGGAAATGACCTATACCTTAGTTGCCGAAAGCGAAGCCGATTTAAAAACAGGCAAAATTTCGGTAACATCACCTATTGGAAAGGGACTTTTAGGCAAATCTGTTGGAGAAACTGCAGAGATAATTGTGCCAAATGGCGTGTTAAAATTTGAAGTATTAGAAATTTCTAGAGACTAAATTATGTCTAGTATTTTTACCAAAATAGTTAGCGGAGAGATTCCTTGCTATAAAATTGCTGAAGACGAAAACTACTTGGCTTTTTTAGATGTAAATCCTAATGCAAAAGGGCATACATTGTGTATTCCAAAACAAGAGATTAACAAAATCTTTGATATGGAAGAAGAACACTATTTAGGATTAATGAAGTTTTCTAGAAAAGTAGCTAAAGCAATTGAAAAATCGGTTGACTGCAAACGAATTGGAATGGCAGTAGTGGGTTTAGAAGTGCCACATGTTCACGTGCATTTAATTCCGCTTCAAGATATGGACGATATGCGTTTTCAACGTAAAACAAGTTTATCTCCAGAAGAATTTCAAGAATTAGCCGCTAAAATTGCTAATAACATATAAAAAAATCCCGAGGTAATCGGGATTTTTTATATTGATTTATAACTTATTTGTATGGTAGTTCCTTTACCAATTTCTGAATGCGCCACTTTAATTTTTCCTTTGTGATACTCTTGAACAATTCGTTTGGTTAATGAAAGACCTAATCCCCAACCTCTTTTTTTAGTAGTAAATCCTGGTTCAAATATTTTTTGAAATTGGTTTTTCGGAATTCCTTTTCCGGTATCCGTAATTTTAATTTTAACGATATTCTCTAATTCTGAAATGGCAATGTCTAAATGACCTTTTCCTCTCATGGCATCAATAGCGTTTTTAACTAAATTTTCAATAGTCCAGCTATGCAATGAAGGATTCAACGCTACATAAATAGGATAATCTGGAGCTGAATAAGTGAATAATATCTGTTTTGAAACCCTTGTTTGTAAATAATCTAGTGAATTTTTTGTCTCTTCAATAAGGTCTCTTTTTTCTAAAATAGGCTCACTACCAATTTTTGAAAAACGATCAGTAATGGTTTGTAATCGATTAATATCTTTCTCAATTTCAGCTACGGTACTTTTTTCTACATTTTCTAATTTTAGTATCTCAACCCAACCAATCAAAGAAGATAATGGTGTGCCAATTTGGTGTGCTGTTTCCTTTGCCATTCCCGCCCAAAGCTTATTTTGAGTAGACATTTTGGTCGCTTTATAAAAATTATACACAACAGCGCCAAACAAAATAATAATCAATAATAAAGCAATAGGATAATACTTTAATTTATTTAATAAAGGAGAATCACCATAGTAGACTAATTGATAATTATTTTTTGAGCGTTCTATTTTTATAGGCTGATTGTCCTTTTTTATCGAATTAAAATATTTTTTTAAAGCAATTGTGTCTTTAGAAATGGCTTCGTCAATATTATTGAAATCCAAAATATTATCTTTACTATCGGTGATAAATATTGGGATGGTATTATTTTTACTAATAATTTTAAAAGGTAAATCTAAATCAGAATTTTCATTAGCATTAGCAATTGTTGTAATAGCTGTAGCCCAAAATTCCATCTTTGAGCGCTCTTCTTGTTTGAAAATTTGGAAAAAATTATAGGTGTTCCAAAGTATTAAAAGTACTATGAAAAAAGAAGCAATAATGATGAACCAACGGGTTATATTTCGTCTTTCTGAAAACTGCATGTTCAAGATTTGTTGTAAAAATACTAAAAAGCAATTTAATTGTTTGATTTAAGAACGTTGATTAACGATTTTTGATTGAAAAAATATTGAAGTTGTATTTAAATTTGCCCTTGAAATTGAACTTGTTCTTGCTATCTTTGTAAAAATTTTTAGTCATGTTAAGCATCGATCCAAAACAAATAGCTCCAGCGAAATTACAAGGATATTTACAGAGTGCTGTGGCACCAAGGCCAATTGCATTTGCAAGTACATTAGATAAATATGGAAATCCAAATTTATCACCTTTCAGCTTCTTTAATGTGTTCAGTTCAAATCCACCGATTTTAATTTTTTCACCCGCAAGAAGAGTAAGAGATAATACGATAAAACACACCTTAATTAATAGCCAAAAAACAGGAGAAGTTGTAATTAATGTGGTTAATTTTGATATCGTTCAGCAAATGTCTCTTTCTAGTACTGAATATCCTGATGGAGTAAATGAGTTCGAAAAAGCAGGATTTACAATGCTGCCTTCAGATATAGTAAAACCGTTTCGAGTTGCCGAAAGTCCGGTACAATTTGAATGTAAAATCAATGAAATTATTGCTTTAGGAAATCAAGGAGGTGCTGGTAATTTGGTGATTTGTGAAGTAGTTAAAATTCATATTGATGAAGCTGTTTTAGATGCATCAGGCATGATTGATCAGCATAAAATAGATTTGGTTGCCCGAATGGGAGGAAATTGGTATAGCCGCTCTAATGTTGGTATGTTTGAAGTAGAAAAGCCCTTAACGACTTTGGGAATTGGAGTAGATATGATTCCCGATTTTATCAAAGAAAGTGGTTGTTTTGATGGAAATGATTTAGGAAAATTAGGAAATATAGAAAATATACCACCCGAAGAAGAAATTGCTATATTTGTAAAAACAAATTTTGAAGTAAAGGCAGTTTTAAGTTCTGACGACAGTGATAAAAAATATCAAAAAGCAAAAGAATATTTAGACAATGGAAGAGTTTTAGAGGCTTGGAAATTGTTATTAGCAAAAAAATAAATTTAAGTATTATGGAAGTTTTAGGAAGAGTAAAATTAATTAATCCTGTGCAACAAGTAAGTGCTTCTTTCAAAAAAAGAGAACTTGTAGTTACAACAGAAGAGCAATATCCTCAACACATTTTGATTGAGTTTGCACAAGACAAAACCGATTTGTTAAACAATTATAATGTTGGAGAACAAGTTAAAGTTTCAATCAATTTGAGAGGAAGAGAATGGGTTAATCCTCAAGGAGAAACTAAATATTTTAACTCAATTCAAGGTTGGAGAATTGAAAAAGCACAAGCAGAAGCATCAAGCGCACCACAAATGCCTCCTATGCCAGCTGCAGAAGCGTTTGAACCAGCAACCAACTTTAAAGAAGAAGAGCACGACGATTTACCTTTTTAACAAAGAGTAAAGAGAATAGAGCATAGAAAAAAGAGTCATTCAAAATTTGCATTTTGAATGGCTTTTTAATTTCTCGATAATTAGGTCTATTTTCTTTTTTCTCTTCTCTATTTTCTCAAAAGATGTATTTTCTAACCCAAGAACTATATTTTCCGCCAGTAGCAACTGCCTCACCTGATGGAATTGTTGCTTTTGGAGGCGATTTGTCTCCAGAGCGATTGCTATTGGCCTATAATTCAGGAATTTTTCCTTGGTTTGAAGATGACGAGCCTATTATATGGTGGAGTCCGCCAGAACGTATGGTATTGTTTTTTGAAGATTTAAAGATTTCAAAAAGCATGCGAAATATCATTTATCAGCAAAAGTTCAAAGTAACTTTCAACACGGCTTTTAGAGAAGTAATTCTTAATTGTAAAAAAATTTCCAGAAAAGATCAAATGGGCACTTGGATTACCGATAATATGGTAGTAGCCTATTGCAAATTACATGAATTAGGCATTGCCAAAAGTGTTGAGGTTTGGGAAAATGATGAACTAGTTGGTGGGTTGTATGGTGTTGATTTAGGTCATGTTTTTTGTGGCGAAAGCATGTTTTCAAAAGTGTCTAATGCTAGTAAAATGGCTTTTATAGCCTTAGCAAAACAATTAGAAATGGCTAATTATCGATTGTTAGATTGCCAAGTATATAACGAACATTTAGCCAGTTTAGGTTGTGTCGAAATTGACCGAGAAGATTTTTTGAGCATATTACAACGCTAAAATTTTGGTAGTGTTTTTACATACAATTCTTCTACTTTTTTTCTAGCCCAATCGGTTTTTCTTAAGAATTTTAAACTTGAATTCACCGAAGGATTATCTTTAAAACAGTTTATGTTAATCAATTCGGCCAAAGTATCAAAGCCATAAAAATTTACTAATTGTTCTACAATTTCCTTTAAAGGTTTTCCGTGAAGTGGGTCGTTACTCATATTTTATTTTCTTGTATAGCAATCCATGACGTGATCATTGACCATTCCGGTGGCTTGCATGTGTGCATAAACAACGGTTGAACCTACAAATTTGAACCCGCGTTTTTTCAAATCTTTACTCAGTTTGTCTGAAATTTCAGTGGTTGCTTTCACTTCGCCCAAATTTTTCGGTTGATTATCTATGGGTTTTCCATCTACAAATCCCCAAATATACTTTGAAAAACTTCCAAATTCTTCCTGCACTTTTAAAAAGGCTTGGGCGTTAGTAACCGTAGCTTTTATTTTTAATTTATTTCGGATAATTCCTGTATCTTCTGCTAATTCTGCCATTTTTTCTTCGGAATAAAGGGCAATTGTATTCCAATCGAAATCATCAAATGCTTTTTTGAAATTTTCTCTTTTTGCCAAAACGGTATACCAACTTAAACCTGCCTGAAAGGTTTCTAAAATCAAAAATTCAAAAATAGTTTTATCGTCATAAACAGGTTTTCCCCATTCGTTATCGTGATAATTTCGGTATAAATCGTCTTTTTCGCACCAAGCACATCGGTGTTTAGTTTCCATGTTTTTCCGCTCCTAAATAGTTGTCAATTAAGTAATGTCCGAGATAAATTAAAGGGGTTAATCCTATGGCAATCAGTAATTTCACCGAATATCCTGTAAATGCTGAAGCTACAAATGTTTCGCTATTTATTTTTCCGGGTAACCAAAAGGCAATTCCTAATACAATGAAACTGTCAAATAATTGTGAAATAACGGTAGAACCCGTACTTCTTAGCCACAACATTTTTTTCCCGGTTCTATTTTTAAGAAAGTGAAAAAGGGTAACATCAATTAATTGCGAAACGAGAAAGGCCGTAATACTTCCAACGATAATCCACATGCTTTGTCCAAAAACAGCTCCAAATTGATCATCTGTGATTAATCCATCGCCTTTAACTGCTGGAATATTGAGTCCAATTAGCAATAAAATGAAAGTATATGCAATCAATACAGCGGTTATCAATGATAATTTTTTAACCCCTTTCTCGCCAAAATATTCATTAATTAAATCGGTTGTAATAAACACAATCGGCCAAGGCAAAATCCCTAAACTCATTACATTATTTCCAATATAAATCAGTTTGCCACCAATTAATTCGGCTACTAGTGCATTGGTAATAAAAATACCAGCCAGCACAACATAAATGATGTCTTTTTTTCTGTGGAACATTTCTATCGTTTTATCAAAAGTACTAGATTTAAAACATAAAAAAAAACTTCAACCCGAAGATTGAAGTTTTTATATTCTTATAATCGAATGATTATCCTAAAGCAACTCTTTTAAAACCAGTAACCGTTAAGTTAGCATCTACCGATTTGATATAAGCAGCAACACTCATAGAACCATCTTTGATGTAATCTTGGTTTACTAAAGTATTGTCTTTGAAGAAACGTTGGATTTTACCTTTAGAGATATTATCTAACATAGCTTCTGGCTTACCTTCAGCTCTTAATTGTTCTTTAGCAATTTCGATTTCTTTTTCAATGATTGCAGCATCAACACCCGCTTCGTTTAAAGCAATTGGGTTCATAGCCGCAGCTTGCATTGCAATGTTTTTAGCAGCTTCGTCAGCACCACCAACGTTTGAAGATAAAGCTACAAGAGTAGCAATTTTACCAGCGTGAATGTAAGATCCAATAAATGCACCTTCTAATCTTTCAAAAGCACCGATTTCAATTTTTTCTCCGATAACTCCAGTTTGCTCAATTAATTTTTCAGCAACTGTAATTCCGTTAAAATCTGAAGCTAATAATTCGTCTTTAGTAGCAAATTTTAAAGCTTGATTAGCTAAATCTGCAGCTAATTTTACAAATGCTTCGTTTTTTCCTACGAAATCAGTTTCACAGTTTAAGGTAATTGCAACAGCAGCGGTTTTGTCTGCGTTAACAACAGCAACAGCAGCACCTTCAGTAGATTCTCTATCTGAACGGTTAGCAGCTACTTTTTGACCTTTTTTTCTTAAGTTTTCAATTGCTAAATCAAAATCTCCGTCTGATTCCACTAATGCTTTTTTGCAGTCCATCATACCAGCACCAGTGATGGTTCTTAATTTATTTACGTCTGCAGCAGTAATATTTGCCATTTTGTATTTTTTTTATTTGTTTGTAAAAGTAAAAATCCCAATTACTAAATCCCAAATTCCAATTTTACTAAATTGCTAACTAATCGTTAGAACAAGTTTGGAATTTGGAATTTAATTCTTGGAATTTAAATTATTTATGCTTCAGTTTCAGTTGCACTTGTTTCAGTTGTGCTTTCTTCAGCTTCAGTTATACTTTCTTCAGCTTCAGTAACGGCTTCAATTGTTGTTGTATCAGCTTCAATTGCAGTTGTAGTTGCTTCAACTTCGGTTGCTACTGCCTCTTTAGTTGGTAATTCATCTTTTTCATCTTTTCTATCAGAAAGACCTTCTACTAATGCAGCAGAAACTAAAGATAAAATTTTATCGATTGATTTAGAAGCATCATCATTTGCAGGGATAACGAAATCAATTGGACGTGGGTCCGAATTCGTATCAACCATTGCGAACACTGGAATGTTTAATTTTTGAGCTTCTTTAATCGCGATATGTTCTGCTTTAACGTCTACTACAAATAAAGCTGCTGGAAGTCTAGACATGTCAGCAATAGAACCTAAGTTTTTCTCTAATTTTGCACGTAAACGATCTACTTGCAATCTTTCTTTTTTAGATAAAGTTAAGAAAGTACCGTCTTTTTTCATTCTATCGATGGAAGCCATTTTTTTAACCGCTTTACGAATAGTAACGAAGTTTGTTAACATACCACCTGGCCATCTTTCAGTGATGTAAGGCATGTTACAAGCTGCTGCTTTTTCAGCAACGATATCTTTCGCTTGTTTTTTGGTAGCAACGAATAATACTTTTCTACCAGATGCAGCAATTTTTTTCAGAGCTTCATTAGCTTCTTCAATTTTAGCTGCTGTTTTATATAGGTTAATGATATGAATACCATTACGTTCCATATAAATGTAAGGAGCCATGTTTGGATCCCATTTACGAGTCATGTGTCCGAAATGAACACCTGCTTCTAATAAATCTTTAACGTCAATTTTGTTTGCCATTGTGTAATAGTTTACGTTCCGTGATTAGCAATGTTCCGTTGGGCTTTACGCTTGAGGCTTCATTTAGATGCTAAACTAATTCCCTTTTGATAAGGAATATCGACAACTTTGTTTTTAATTCAATTTTAATTGTAAAAATAGTTTTGAAAAAATATTCTGATAAATACCGAATATTAACGTTTTGAGAATTGAAATCTCTTACGTGCTTTCTTCTGACCGAATTTTTTACGTTCTACCATTCTTGGATCTCTTGTTAATAATCCTTCTGGTTTAAGGATCGCTCTGTTTTCAGCCTCAACTTCACACATTGCTCTTGCAATAGCCATTCTTACAGCTTCTGCTTGTCCTGTAGCTCCACCACCATAAACGTTTACTTTAACGTCAAAGTTAGTTGCATTTTCTGTCATAGACATTGGTTGCATTACTTTGTACTGTAAAGTAGCAGTAGGGAAGTAGTTACTAAATTCTCTTTTGTTTACCGTGATTTTTCCTGTTCCTTCTGAAACATAAACACGTGCAACAGCGCATTTTCTTCTACCGATTTTGTGAATAACTCCCATTACTTAAGATCGTTTAGGTTAACAGTTTTTGGTTGTTGAGCGGCATGTTTATGCTCAGAACCAACACTTACATTTAAATTTCTGAAAAGTTGAGCTCCTAATTTATTTTTAGGTAACATCCCTTTGACAGCTTTTTCTACTAATAATGCAGGATTTTTTTGTTGCATTACTTTAGCAGTTAAAGTTCTTTGACCTCCTGGATAACCTGTGTGTCTGATGTACGTTTTGTCATCTAACTTGTTACCAGTAAGGTTGATTTTTTCTGCGTTGATAACAATTACGTTATCTCCACAATCAACGTGCGGTGTATAACTTGGCTTGTATTTACCTCTCAAAAGCATTGCTACTTTTGTAGATAAACGACCTAAGTTATGCCCTTCAGCGTCCACAACAATCCACTGCTTGTCTGCAGTTGCCTTGTTTGCTGATACTGTTTTGTAGCTTAATGTGTTCACAATAATTAATTTAAATTAAACATTCCATTCCCAATAAAGGGAGTGCAAAAGTACAATTAATTATTAGATATACAAATAGTGATACTAAAATATTATCTAGATCCTGATTTTTGTTATGAGTAATATTTGGTTTTTTACAATTTTTAAAGCAAAAAAAATGTATTTTTACTTTTTAAATTATAAGCATGAAAGCAAAATCCACCTTAAAACAAATTGCAAAAGAGTTTGAAGTATCTATTTCTACCGTATCAAAGGCATTAAGTGATAGTCCAGAAATTAGTGAAGCAACAAAAATTAAAATACAAGAGTATGCCAAATTGCAAAATTATAAGCCTAACAGTATTGCTAAAAATTTAAAATATCAAAGAACCAATACTATTGGGGTTATTATACCTAATATATTGAATCCTTTTTTTGCTAAAGTATTTAGCGGAATTGAAAAAAGAGCTTTAGAAAGAGGTTATAATGTGATAACGGGTATTTCTAATGAATCACAAAAAAAAGAAGAACAAGTAATGGATATGCTGAACAATGGAACTATTGATGGTTTCATTATTTCGTTAGCCGAGGAGACCCAATCCGCAAAAAAATATTCTCATTTGAAAGAAATTTTAAATAGTGGCACTCCTATTGTAATGTTTGATAGGGTTGCAGATGAAATTAAATGCGATAAAGTAATTGTTGATGATTTAGATTCTGCTTTTCATGCCACTAATCATTTGATAAATATTGGCTGTAGAAAAATTGCTTTGCTTTCAACGATAGCTAACTTAAGTGTTGGAAAATTGAGATTGCAGGGGTTTAAAAAAGCTATAGAAAGTAAAAAGCAAATTTTGAATGAAGAATTAATAGTACTTGAGAACGATACTGAAATTTTTGAATCAAAATTAAAAGAATTATTGTTGTCAAAAAAAATCGATGGAATTTTTGCCTTAAATGAAGTTGCATCTACTATTGCTTTTAAAATGGTTTTGAAGATGGGTTATAAAATTCCTGATGAAATAAATATTGTAGGTTTTGCAGATGGTGTTTGGTCAAGAAGATTAACTCCAAGTCTTTCAACAGTTAGCCAACACGCTCCAGAAATCGGAGAAAATGCTGCAAATCTTTTAATTGATAGACTTGAAGATAAATCTTATATAGAAATTCCGGAATACAAAACCGTTGTTATAAAAACCGAATTGCGCCAAAGAGAATCTACTAGAAAACTATAACTGTCTTTTTTTATCATCGTTCCAAGTGATATAACCTAAAATTGCATTGACCATATAAAACACATATTTTATGGTATTTGCGATGTTGAGTAACATCAAATTTTGAACAATTTTAAAAGCATTATATACTTGCCAGTTGAACCAATTGTCGGGATACATGCGACCCAAATTAAAAGTACCACCAAAGCTTATACCCGCAGGAATAGCAATGATAAAAAACAGCTTCCAATCAATTGCTCCTGTTGAAAAATTTGTAAAAGCAATATAATTCAATACAAAAGACAACAGTATTCCGATGATCATATTTCTAAAAAAAATCAAATCAATTGAATTCAAATATTGTTTCCTTTTCCAAATTTTAAAGGCAAAATAGTTTCCAAAAAATGAAACAGGATAGGTTAAAATGGCACCTATATTTCCTAATAAAAAATCAATCCCACCGCTTAATAGGGTATTGCAAGTGCTAATTAAGTTTCCAAAATTATTTTTTTTGGTTATCAATCGGGTGGCAAGCATCGATAATGTAGTATTTACAATGGAAAAATAACCTAGATAAAAAGAATAGCTGTTTTGATTCCATTCAAAATCATAAAGTGTTTCATGGTATTTTAATAGAAAGGAAATACTAACTACTAAAACGACGCCAATATAATCTAAATAGCGACTATTTGTAATTTTTTTAATACTAGTAATTATATTACTCATTTATTCTTTACTGAAGTTGAAACTCATGCCGCCTTGTTTTAATACAAAACTGTTTTCGCCAAAAATCATTTCGATTCCTGCAGGTGCAAATATAAACGTTTTTTCTTCTTTAAAAGTCAATGGAAAGGCACTTTGTCCTGAAGCTTGTGCTAGTAATTCGCCATTTTTTTCAGAAACGGTCATTTTTAATGGCAACTCTTTTGAAGAATAAGTTCCAGTAAATTTTACTAGTTCTGAAGCCTCTATTTTGTTGAACGTTGGAAACGGAAACGGCATTTTGTAATAAATACTCAACACACCAATCATAATATCATTTCTGTTGAAATTATCCCCGTTTACAATTAATGAAACGCCTAATTTTTCAGTAGGGTAATACCCAACAACTGCTCTAAAATTTTCTATTCCGCCCGTGTGACCATAAAAACGACGTTCACCAAAGGGAAATTGCATTAACGCTTTTCCATAGCCTTCTTTGATTTCTTTCATTTGTTCTAAGGAAGAAGGTTTGATCAATTTTCCATCAAAAAGAGCATACATAAAACGTGTTAAATCGGCAGGAGTTGATATTAGGGCGCCGGCTGAATAAGCAATAGAATTTTCCCATTCTTCCACTTTTTCCCATTTGGTCCCATTGAATAAATAAGAATAACTTTCTCCAACAGAAGTCTCTATTTTTCCTTGGGGAAAATACGTATTTAATAAGTTGGCTTTTTTAACAATTCGTGTTTGAATATTTTCTGCATACGATTTTTTAGAAAGCGTTTCAATAATGTAGCCTAATAAATTATAGTTTGAATTACTGTATTCGTGTTTGGTTCCAGGTTCAAAAAGTGGTTTGTAATCGGTTATTTTTTGAATCATTTCTTCTTTGGAATGAAAACTATAAATATTTTTTGCGGTAATTGAATCGCCATTTATATAATCTACAATACCCGTTCTATGATGTAATAAATCATATATTGTGATTTTTTCAGCATTTGGTATTTTTGGATAAAAACGATTTAATTTGGTTTGAAGATTTAATTTTTTTTCTTCAATCAATTGCATGATCATTACCGCTGTAAATGTTTTAGTAACCGATCCAATTTTATATTTGGTCATTCGATCTGCACTTATGTTTTTTTCAACATCGGCAAAACCGTAGGCTTTATTAAATACTACATTTTCACCTTCGCGAATACACAATGAACCCATGAATTTATCATTCTTATTCAAATACGTCAGCAAACTGTCTATTTTTTGAAAGCGATCTTGCGCAACAGTAAATAACGAATAGGTTAAAGCAAAAATAAGGGCTAATTTTTTCATCTAAAATTTAATTTATTATTGGTAATAAAAAGAATGTTTTTGTTACGTTCTCTAATATAATATCAATGCGCTTCCAACCAATTTTTACCCAATCCAATTTCCACATCTAACGGAACTGCCATTTTGAAGGCATTTTCCATTTCGTGTTTGATCATTGGTTGAATTTTTTCTAATTCGGAGTTGTGCACGTCAAATACTAATTCGTCATGGACTTGCAATAGCATTTTTGATTTCCATCCCGAGCCGTCGGGATTCTTTTCATTTAACTTCTTATGAATATTAATCATCGCAATTTTAATAATATCTGCAGCCGAACCTTGAATTGGTGCATTCACAGCATTTCGTTCGGCACCGCCACGAACAATTGCGTTGGCTGAGTTGATGTCTTTTAAATAACGTCTTCTTCCCGAAATCGTTTCTACATAACCATTTTCTCTAGCAAAATCCACTTGCGAAGTCATAAACGATTTTAATTTTGGATAGGTTTGGTAATATGCTTCAATTAATTCGGCACTTTCTTTGCGAGATAAATTCGTTTGGTTGCTTAATCCAAAAGCCGAAACCCCATAAATAATTCCGAAGTTCACGGTTTTAGCATGACTACGCTGTTCTTTTGTTACTTCGTCTAAAGGCACGTTGAATACTTTTGCAGCCGTACTTTTGTGAATGTCTTCGTTGTTTTGAAACGCTTTAATCATGTTTTCTTCTCCACATAATGCAGCAATAATGCGCAATTCAATTTGTGAATAATCGGCAGAAAGTAAGGTGTAATTTTCATCACGCGCAATGAACGCTTTTCTAATTAATCGCCCTTTTTCTGTTCGAATCGGAATGTTTTGTAAATTAGGATTTGTAGAACTCAATCGGCCTGTAGCGGCAACGGTTTGCATGTAATCGGTATGAACGCGACCTGTTTTTTTATCAACTTGGTTGGGTAAAGCATCAATATAGGTACTTTGCAATTTCACCATTTGGCGCCATTCTAAAATATCGCGCACAATTTGATGTTCGTTTGCCAAATAACTCAACACTTCTTCACCAGTGGCATATTGACCTGTTTTGGTTTTCTTTTGTTTTGTTCCTCCAATTTTTAGCTTATCGAATAAAATATCGCCCAATTGTTTTGGAGAAGCCAAGTTGAATTTCTCACCAGCGGTTTCATAGATTTGTTGTTCAAAAGCATCGATTTCTTTTTGCATCTCAACTGACATGCTTTTTAGAAATTCCACATCTAAACGAATTCCTTCTTTTTCCATATCGGCTAAAACAGGAACCAGCGGAATTTCGATTTCGTCAAACAATTTTTTAGTACCCACTTTTTCTAAAATAGGCTGAAAGTGTTCTTTTAGTTGGAAGGTAATATCAGCATCTTCAGTCGCATATTCTTTAACGTCTTCCAGTGGAACATCGCGCATCGATAATTGATTTTTTCCTTTTTTACCAATCAACGTTTCAATCGATTTTGGTGCATACTTCAAATAGGTTTCTGACAAAATATCCATATTATGACGCATATCAGGATTAATCAGATAATGCGCAATCATGGTGTCGAATAATTTTCCTTTGACTTGAATGTTATAATTCGAAAGAATTTTCAAGTCGTATTTTATGTTTTGACCAATTTTTTCGATGCTTTCATTTTCAAAAAACGGTCTAAATTTTTCAATTAAATGTTGTGCTTCCTCCTGATTTTCGGGAAACGGAACATAAAATCCTTTTCCTTTTTCGAAAGAGAACGACATTCCGACTAATTCGGCATTTAAAGCGTCAATTCCAGTTGTTTCTGTATCAAAACAAACCGAAGTTTGATTTAATAAATTCTTTAACAACAACTTCACTGGCAAATCACCTTGAATAATTTGGTAAAAATGTGTGGTGTTTTCTAAAGTGGCAAGCCCCATCCCAACCTTCCCCGAAAGGGAAGGGGTAGATTCGCCGTCTTCATAAAATCCGAATAAATCAAACTGTTCATCATTTGTTTTTTTAGAGACAATTTTTTTTACAGTCTCTTCTTCAGCTCCCCCGTCGGGGGTTGGGGGGCTATCATATAACTTATCAAACTGCGCTTTCATTTGACGAAATTCTAATTCCTGAAACAATGTATCGGTTTTCTCTACATCGGGTTTTGATAATTCATAATCGTCTGCATCAAAAGTAACCGGACAATCGAGTAGGATAGTGGCTAATTTTTTGGATAAAATTCCAAGTTCTATATTTGCCTCAATTTTATCTTTTATTGCGCCTTTTAATTGATGCGTATTGGCTAATAAATTTTCTAAAGTACCAAATTCAGCTAAGAATTTTTTAGCGGTTTTTTCACCCACACCTGGTAATCCCGGAATATTATCGGCAGCATCTCCCATCATTCCTAAGAAATCGATTACTTGGTCTGGACGTTCAATTTCAAACTTAGCTAAAACTTCGGGAATGCCCCAAATCTCGATATCGTTACCCATTCGGGCGGGTTTGTACATGAAAATATTTTCGGAAACCAATTGGGCAAAATCCTTATCGGGTGTAACCATGAAAACTTGAAAGCCTTCTTTTTCGGCTTGTTTGGCCAATGTTCCAATTAAATCATCGGCTTCAAAACCTGCTTTTTCAACAATAGGAATGTGCATGGCTTTTAACAATTCTTGAATATAAGGAACGGCAATTTTTATAGCTTCTGGCGTTTCATCGCGGTGTGCTTTGTATTCTTGATACATTTCAAAACGATAATCGCTTCCGCCTTTATCAAAAGCAACGGCCAAATGATCTGGTTTTTCCCGTTTGATAACGTCCATTAATGAATTCATGAAACCCATTATTGCAGAAGTATCCATTCCTTTAGAATTGATACGAGGATTTTTTATAAAAGCATAATACCCTTTAAAAATTAAGGCATAAGCATCAAGAAGAAAAAGACGTTTTTGAGCAGACATAAAAGATAATTGAATTTAATTTGTAAAAATACAATTCTTAATTTATATACACTTTGTTAAATTTCATTAAATGAAGTAGATTTTTCAACAAGTTGTGCTTTACTTTGCAAAAAAAAGGACTAATGATTCGTTGGATTATTTTTTTAGTATTTGTTATCATTTTGGAAATCTATGCTTTTCAGGCATTTAGGATGTTGATTAAATCCAAATGGTTTTTTATTTTCTATTACATAACCTCTGCAATTGCATTAACTTATATCGTTTATCAATTGTATCATTTTGATAGAAGCGTGGGTCAAACCCCAAAGACAATGATGACTATGGGATTGTTATTGTTGCTTTATGTGCCAAAATTACTGTTGACTTTTATTTTATTTGGAGAAGATGTAGTTCGTTTTATTTCAGGATTATTTTCATTGGCAACTAAAAGCGGTTCGGATAGTTTTTTACCCGAGCGTAGACGTTTTGTGAGTCAAATTGCTCTTGGAGTTGCAGCAATTCCGTTTGCATCATTTTTATACGGAATTACCATTGGGAAATACAATTTCAAAGTAATTAAGCAAACATTGTTTTTTCCAGATTTACCCGATGCTTTCGACGGAACTACTATAACTCATATTTCCGATGTGCACAGCGGTAGTTTTGATGATGCCGATAAAATTCAATATGCAATTGATTTAATAAATGAGCAAAATTCTGATTTGGTTTTGTTTACAGGTGATATAGTGAACACACTCGCAACCGAAATGGATCCTTGGATAACTACTTTTAAAGGAATCCATAATCCAAAATTTGGGAAGTTCTCTATTTTAGGAAATCATGATTATGGTGAGTATGTGGATTGGAAATCGCAAACCGAAAAACAATTAAATTTTGAAGCGATAAAAGACATTCATCGTAAAATTGATTTTAAATTATTGTTGAATGAGCATGTTACAATTTCAAAAGACAATCAAAAAATTGCTATTGTAGGTGTTGAAAACTGGGGACGAAAATTTGGCGAACGCGGCGATTTGAATTTGGCTTCGCAAGGTTTAACGAAAGATGATTTTAAAATTGTAATGAGTCACGATCCAAGTCATTGGGATGAGAAAATTCAGCACGATGAAAAGAATTATCACTTAACACTTTCGGGACATACGCACGGATTTCAGTTTGGAATTGAAATCCCAGGTTGGTTTAAATGGAGTCCGGTGCAATATGTATACAAACAATGGGCAGGATTGTATGAAAATGTGGGAAGATATGTTTATGTAAATCGTGGATTTGGCTTTCATGCCTATCCAGGAAGAGTAGGAATTATGCCTGAAATTACGGTAATTCAACTAAAAAAAGCAGAAAAAGTAGTGTAATTCATTAAAAATGCTACATTTGTATATTATTTTCATGTGAAAAATATTTTTTTTGATACTAATAAATTCAATTTATGTCAAAATTTGGAGAACTTATCGATGCTCAAGTACCTGTATTGATAGATTTTTTTACAGAGTGGAATGAACCTTCTGTTGCAATGAATGAAGTAATTCGTCATGTAGCCGCAGCATTAGGAGATAAAGCTCGTGTAATTAAAATTGATGTGGATAAAAATCAGGAATTAGCTGATGCACTTCGTATTAAAGGGTTGCCTACATTGATGATTTACAAAGAAGGCCAAATGGTGTGGAGACAAAGCGGAGAACTTGACGCAAACACATTAATTTCTTTAGTGCAAGAACAAGCTTAAGCACCTACAAAGAAACAATTTCTTAATTTTCAGCTGTTATTTTCAGTGTAATTTTTATAATTTCTGCTATTGATTTATAGTGGATAATTTTTTGTTTTTGTATTTCAGAGTATATCAATAAAAAAATGTTCCAAAAGAAAGAAGTTTCATTTGGAACATTTTATATTTTTAAAAAAGGAATTATTCCATTTTGCGATTAAAAACAGCAAATCGTTTATTGAAATTATTAAACTTAACTTTCTCTTTTTCATAAAAAGGCATATCCTTAGCATTTTTAGCAATTTCAAGCAAGCCTCTATATTGTTCAATGTCTGTAACAATATCGGAGGCATAATAATATTGTTCAGCTAGTTTGAAGCCACTATAAAAAGTAAGATTCTCTTTATATTTTACTATTAATTCTGATAAAATTTTTCTTGCTTTTTCTTTTTTACCCACTTCATAATAACCCATTGCAAATGGATCTACCATAGAATAATAATCAAAATAAGCGATAGGCATTTTAGTCATGGCCAAATCAATTACTTTTTCGGCCTTATCATTTTTACCTTCATTTATTAATGTTTCCATTAATCGAGCTAAATTGGTGCGATAAGAAATGCTGTTTTTTCGTGTCTCAGGATCGTGATAGATTTTTGGATTGCCACTGTTTCCCCAATCCCATTTCATTACAATTGAGTACATTTTATCGGCATCTATTTGTCCCATTCGCATCGGGTTTGGATCTTCAGAAGGAGTTTTTAGCGGCACTAGTTTAAAACACATTCCGTCTAATTGTAAATAGTCTTTCATCCAAATATAATCGTCTTCCCCAAAACTTCCACCTGTGAAATAAATAGGTCGTTTCCAGTTATTTTCATTAACAATGTCTAACATCATTAAACGGTTTTTATATAATGCTTTGTCTTTGATTGTAAATTCTATTTGAGGCACAATTGAATCATAATATTTCGGATGAACCACT
>Ga0209443_1000087_pt1 | contig 55768 bp, 45 predicted proteins | sample LauGreBMM110DCMD_2_FD_187571 | JGI IMG/M metagenome (GOLD analysis project Ga0209443, IMG submission 187571) | Freshwater lake microbial communities from Lake Michigan, USA - Su13.BD.MM110.DCMD (SPAdes) (version 2) | ecosystem: Environmental > Aquatic > Freshwater > Lake | place: Lake Michigan... | reverse complement strand
TTTTTTATAACTGGAACAATCAAGTTTCCATTTGGCAAAGAAGCTGCCATACCCAAATTGATGTTTTTCTTTTTTATGATATAATCGCCATCCACAGAAATATTCATTCCTGGAAAATCTCTTAACGCTTTGGCAACCGCTTCCATAAAAATTGGAGTAAAAGTCAACTTCTCTCCTTCTTTCTTTTCGAAAGCATTTTTATTTTTTTCACGCCATTTCCAAATATTGGTCACATCCACCTCAATAAACGACTGCACGTGAGCAGAAGTATTAACAGAAGCCATCATGTATCCTGAAATCAGCTTCCGCATTCTATCCATTTCAACAATTTCATCACCACCATTCAAAGAAACTGGAACAGCTTTTGTTTGAGGGAAACTCGTTGTTAGAATGGAAACTGGAGCAGCAATATTAGATTTACGGCTTTCAACGAATTTTAAAATATCCTCTTTGTTCACACGACCTTCTTTTCCTGAACCTTTCATAGCTTCTAATTCTACTAATGAAATTCCTTCTTGTTTGGCAATATTTTTTACTAATGGCGAAAAGAATTTGTCGGAAAGCCCACCAGCAACCGATGAGGGTGTAGAAACAATATCAATAGATTTTGCAATGCTGCTTTCAATGCTTTTTACCGATTCAGAAATATTTAAGTTTACCTCGCTTTGAGCTCCCCCTTCGGGGTTTGGGGGGCTTTCAGTTTCAATAATGGCGATGGTTTGCCCAACTTTTACAATATCATCTACATTAAAAATAATTTCAGATAAAACACCAGAAATTTCAGAAGGAATTTCACTATCTACTTTGTCGGTAGCAATTTCTAATACCGCTTCATCGATTTCTATTTTATCTCCAACTTTCTTTAACCAATTTGTAATCGTCGCTTCTGCAACGCTTTCTCCCATTTTTGGTAATTTCAATTCAAACTTTGCCATATTCTTAAACTAAAGTTGTTTTTGTGTATTCGTTTTGCAAAATTACTAATTAATACGAACAATTACTGCGCAATATGAAATTTTAATCAATTTTTACAACTATTCCTTTGTCGTTGCTATTGTTACTTCCTAACATAAATAAGGTGTTTTTAGGAATAATTTTAAAAATAAAACCTTGGTTTTTATGTGTTTCTAAAAAGGAAATAATCGATTTAAATGAAAAAGAAGCATTGTCTATTAGAATCTCTGTTTGTTTTAAACTTTTATTTCTATGCGAAAATAAGGCATTTGAATCTAATTTAGTTTCCCAAATTAATTTTTTATTCAATTGATTCTCCAATTTATTCTTCAAATTTTCATCCTCTGAAATCAAAATATAGTCATCAACTTCAATCGGCTTAACATTTCCTTGCTTTTTTTTAACCAAAGCAAAAAATAAAGCCCCAATTTCTATAAAAAAAACAAATTCTACAGCGTTTTTATAGTGTTTATTATAAAAAAACTGCATCGCTTCCCGGAATCGCTTCATGTATAATCCGTCTTTTACGGTACTTTCTCCTTTATAATGAATTACAGATGTTTCATGGAAATAATAATTCAATTTTCCGCTTTTCAAGGCCATGTAAGACAAATCGATATCGTCAGAATACATAAAGCAATTTTCATCAAAACCACCTATTTCATTATACAAATCGCGCTTCATTACCATAAAAGCACCCACTAGAATAGCCGCTTTTCCAGTTTCATTTTCAGACAAATGTTGTGCATAATACCGATTGAAAAGTCCCCAATTTGGAAATAATTTATAGAGACCGAAAATTTTGGTTAACGCCACAAAAGGAGTTGGAATACCCCGCTTACTTTCTGGTAAAAAATTACCTGAACCGTCTATCAATTTGCACCCAACTATTCCAAGATTTTCATGCTTTTCAGCAAATGCGAGAATTTTTTCAAAAGTATCTGCTGCAACTACTGTATCTGGATTCAATATACAAATGTAATCGCCATTGGCAGCAGCCACACCAATATTATTGCCTTTTGGAAATCCTAGATTAGAATTATTTACAATGAGATTTACGTTTGGAAAACGCATTTTAATCATTTCGCAGCTATCATCTGATGAATTATTATCGACAACAATAATTTCGCTATCAATGTTGGTAAGCGCCTCTTGAACACTGGCAACACATTGCTCCAAAAAGAAGCGAACATTATAATTAAGAATGATAACTGATAATTGCATTTTTCAAAGATATATTTTAAGTTGTAAAGTTGCAAAGTTTAAGAGCAACAAGTTTCAACACAATAGCTTACTTTTGCAAAAAAATTACTCTTGTGAATTATTTATCTGTTGAAAATATCTCTAAATCATTTGGAGAAAAAACACTTTTTGAAAACATCTCTTTTGGTATTAATAAAGACCAAAAAATTGCCTTCATAGCCAAAAATGGTTCGGGAAAAACAACCATTATGAATATTATCAATGGTTTTGACGAACCAGATACTGGGCAAGTGGTTTTAAGAAAGAGCATTAGAATGGCTTTTTTATCTCAAGACAATAAATTGCAAGAAGAATTGACCATAGAAGAGAGCATTTTCGCTTCTGATAATGAGAGTTTAAAGGTGATTTCGGCTTATGAAAAAGCGTTGGAAAACCCTGAGGATGAAGAGGCATATCAAAAAGCATTTGACGGAATGGACCAACACAATGCTTGGGATTTTGAAACCCAATACAAGCAAATATTGTTCAAATTGAAATTGGAAGATTTTAAATTGAAAGTCAAAAATCTTTCAGGTGGACAGAAAAAAAGGTTGTCGTTAGCGATTATTTTAATCAATCGTCCTGACTTATTAATCCTTGACGAGCCTACCAATCACTTGGACTTAGAGATGATTGAGTGGTTAGAAAGTTATTTTTCCAAAGAAAATATTACGTTGTTTATGGTGACGCACGACCGTTTCTTTTTAGAACGCGTTTGCAATGAAATCATAGAATTGGACAACGGAAAAATATACCAATACAAAGGGAATTATTCTTATTATTTAGAGAAAAAAGAAGAAAGAATAGCCTCAGAAAATTCGAGTGTGGACAAGGCGCAAAACTTGTTTGTAAAAGAATTGGAATGGATGCGTCGCCAACCAAAGGCAAGAACTACCAAATCGAAATCGCGTCAGGATGATTTTTATGTTATTAAAGAAAAAGCACAAAGTCGACGTCGGGAAAATGTGGTAGAATTGGAAATTAATATGGAACGTATGGGAAGCAAGATTATTGAGCTTCACAAAATTTCAAAGAAATTTAAAGATCATGTGATTTTGGATAATTTCAATTTTGATTTTCAACGAGGGGAACGCATAGGAATTATTGGTAAAAATGGAACTGGTAAATCTACTTTTTTGAACTTGCTGACTGGAACACTTCCTCTGGATAGTGGAAAAGTGGTTGTGGGTGAAACGATAAAAATTGGGTATTACACGCAAAGTGGTATCAATCCAAAACCAGGGCAGCGAGTAATTGATGTGATTAAGGAATATGGCGAATACATTCCGTTAACGAAAGGAAAAATTATTTCGGCTTCACAATTATTGGAGCGGTTTTTATTTGACAGCAAAAAACAATACGATTACGTTGAAAAATTAAGTGGTGGCGAACTGAAACGTTTGTATTTATGTACGGTTTTAATTCAGAATCCCAACTTTTTAATTCTTGATGAGCCGACGAACGATTTGGATATTGTGACGTTGAATGTTTTGGAAAGCTTCCTTTTGGATTATCCTGGATGCTTGATGGTGGTTTCTCACGACCGATATTTTATGGATAAAATCGTTGATAATTTATTTGTTTTCAGAGGTCAAGGGGAGATAGAAAATTTCCCGGGCAATTACTCCGATTTTAGAGCGTATGAAGACAGTGTAGATGTAGCTCAAAAAGAAGAAAATAAAACAGAGAAGAAAGATTGGAAGCAAAACAACCCATCAGGAAATTTAACTTTGAATGAGCAGAAAGAATTTCAAAAAATTGAAAGAGATATCAAGGATTTAGAAATTGATAAAGCTAAAATTGAGCAATTATTTTCCGATGGAAAAGTGGATGAAAATGATATTGAGAAAAAAGCAAACGAATTGAAAAATATCATCAATAAAATAGAAACAAAAGAGGAACGATGGTTTGAACTTTCAAGTAAAATGGAAGGGTAATTTTTTAATATTTCACGAAAATTTACAAATTGAATACACTAAGATTCACTACATTTTAGTTGTAATTCTTTGTGTAACTTTGTGACAAACTTTGTGCAACTTTGTGATACAACTTGTAAAATCTTATTTAAAATTTCTATGGGATTCCAAAAACGAACATGGGGTTCATTCGCCATTCGTTTTTTTATTGGTTACCAAATGCTTTTATGATAAAGCAAATTTGGAACCTTATTTTCCAAATATGGAAACAAAGACAAAAAAAGGAAAATTTTTAAACCGATTATTCTATTATTTCCAATTTCAAGATGGCATTTATATTTCGGAAAACAAAAAAACTCCTCCTTCAAAAGTTGATTTTATTTTTATTGGTTCCATTTATTTATATGAAAATAATTTAGATTTAAAGTCAATTATTGCTTTAGCAAATAATGAAACTTGTCTGATTTTTGAGAATCCACATTATTCAATCAAAACTGAAAAAAAATGGGAATCAGTGGTTACAAATCCTAATTTTAATGTTACCATTGATACCTATACATTTGGATTCGCATTTATTAGAAAAGAACAAGTAAAGGAACATTTCACTATTCGAACTTAAACCAAAACGTTAAAAAAAGACTAGTAATTAGGAATTCGTTACTTCCTTTTTGTACTTTTAAAGCCTAAAATAAAATTAAGAAAACTAACACCAATTGAATTCCAAATAAAAATGGCAAATCCACTAATTCAAATTACTAATATTAAAAGAGATTTTGTTCTGGGCAACGAAATTGTATACGTTCTAAAAGGAATTGATTTAGAAATAAATAAAGGCGAATACGTAGCATTAATGGGGCCTTCAGGTTCTGGAAAATCTACTTTGATGAATCTTTTAGGATGTTTAGACACGCCTACATCTGGAAGTTATATTTTAAATGGAAAAGACGTTAGTAAAATGCATGATGATGAACTAGCTGAAATTCGTAATAAGGAAATTGGTTTTGTATTTCAAACTTTCAATTTGTTGCCTCGTACAACTGCTTTAGATAATGTGGCTTTACCAATGGTTTACGCTGGATATTCAAAATCTGACCGAATTATTAGAGCTGAAGAAGTTTTGAAACAAGTGGGATTAGCCGATAGAATGGACCATCAACCCAACCAACTTTCCGGGGGACAACGCCAGCGTGTTGCTGTAGCGAGAGCATTGGTAAACAAACCTTCAATTATACTTGCGGATGAACCAACAGGAAATTTAGATAGTAAAACATCCGAAGAAATCATGAAATTATTTGGTGACATACATAAATTAGGAAATACGGTAATTGTTGTTACTCACGAGGAAGAAGTTGCTGCTTATGCGCATAGAGTGATCCGTTTACGTGATGGATTAATTGAAAGCGACACCAATAACAAAAACTAAAATCGTTAAAATGAAGATTTATACTAAAACAGGAGATACAGGAACTACGGCACTTTTTGGAGGTACAAGAGTTCCGAAAGACCATATTAGAATAGAGAGTTACGGAACTGTTGACGAATTGAATTCACATATAGGTTTACTTCGCGATCAAGAAATGGATTCTCATTACAAGGAAGTTTTGATTGAAGTTCAAGATCGTTTATTTACTGTTGGGGCAATTCTAGCAACACCGCCAGAAAAAGCAGTTAAAAAAAATGGCGAATTAAGATTGAAAAATCTGGGAATCATAGAAAGCGATATTGAATTTTTAGAAAAAGAAATTGACACCATGGAAGAATTACTTCCGCCAATGACTCATTTTATTTTACCTGGAGGACATACAACAGTGTCATATTGTCACATTGCTAGATGTGTTTGTCGTCGTGCCGAACGATTAGCAGTACATTTAGACCATAATGAACCGGTAGATGAAAACACAATTAAATACTTAAACCGCCTTTCTGACTACCTTTTTGTGTTGGCACGGAAGTTGAGTAATGATCTAAAAGCTGCTGAAGTTAAATGGATACCAAGAAAGTAATTTCTTAAAAAAATTTATTCAATTAAAATTTTGATAATCAATTGATTATAATCAATATTCAAGCAAAATTAAACACGTTCTTAACTATTTTGTAAAATAAATGGAATTTTACTTGACTTTTTAAGTAAAAAAATTATTTTTGCATAAACTAAAAATAAGTAAAAATGTATTGGACATTAGAATTAGCATCCTATTTAAGTGATGCGCCGTGGCCTGCGACCAAAGACGAACTTATTGACTACGCTATAAGAGCTGGTGCGCCACTTGAAGTAGTAGAAAACCTACAATCTATAGAGGATGAAGGAGAGATTTATGAATCAATGGAAGAAATTTGGCCTGATTATCCCACGGACGAAGATTATCTTTGGAACGAGGATGAATATTAAAAAAATATTAAAACCAATGAAAAGTCTCCAACGAGGCTTTTTTTTTGGTTAAATTAGCACATCTATTATAAATACAAATAGAAATCATATTATGAGTTTCATAAACAGCATATTAAAAGTCTTTGTAGGTGATAAATCGCAAAAAGATGTAAACGCACTACAAGGAAATATCACAAAAGTTAAATCATTTGAAAGTGCTTTAGAATCATTGTCACACGACGAATTGAGAGCTAAAACAACCTACTTTAAAGAGCTTATTAAACAAGCGCGATCTGATAAAGATTTAAAAATTGCTTCTCTTCAAGCCGAAGTTGAAACTATTGAAGATATTGATAAAAGAGAAGATTTATATTTAGAAATCGATGCTTTAGAAAAAGAAGCCTACGATATTTCCGAAAAAACTTTAAATGATATTTTACCTGAAGCATTTGCAGTAATTAAAGAAACTGCCAAACGATTTAAAGAAAATACCTCCGTAAAAGTTTCTGCTACTCCTAAGGACAGGGAACTTTCTTCAACAAAAACCTACATTACATTGGAAGGTGATCATGCCGTTTGGGCAAATTCTTGGAGTGCGGCTGGAAAGCAAATCACTTGGGATATGGTTCACTATGATGTTCAGTTGATTGGTGGAATGGTACTTCATGGTGGAAAAGTTGCAGAGATGCAAACGGGTGAAGGAAAAACATTGGTGGCAACCTTGCCTTTGTATTTAAATGCATTAACTGGAAACGGCGTGCATCTAGTAACTGTGAATGATTATTTAGCAAAAAGAGATAGTACGTGGAAGGCACCGTTATTTGAATTCCATGGTTTGACAGTTGATTGTATCGACAACCACCAACCTAATTCTGACGAAAGAAGAAAAGCCTACGAAGCCGATATCACTTATGGTACAAATAACGAATTTGGTTTTGATTATTTGAGAGATAATATGGCGCATTCTCCAGCTGAATTAGTTCAAAGAAAGCACAACTTTGCCATTGTAGATGAGGTCGATTCTGTTTTAATTGATGATGCAAGAACTCCTTTGATTATTTCAGGTCCTGTTCCTCAAGGAGACCGTCATGAGTTTAACGAGTTGAAACCAAAAATTGAAAATTTAGTAAACCTACAAAAACAATTATCCAATAGGTTTTTAACGGAAGCGAAACGATTAATCAAGGAAGGAAATACTAAAGACGGTGGATTTAACTTGTTGCGTGCTTACCGAAGTTTGCCTAAAAACAAAGCTTTGATTAAGTTTTTAAGTGAAGAAGGGGTAAAACAATTACTTCAAAAAACCGAAAATCAATATTTACAAGACAACAAAAGAGACATGCACCTTGTGGATGAAGCGTTGTATTTTGTAATCGAAGAGAAAAACAACCAGGTAGAATTATCTGACAATGGAATTAAATTTTTATCTCAAGATACTGATAGTAGTTTCTTTATTCTTCCAGATATTGGAACTGAGATAGCAGCTATCGAAAGACAAAAATTAGATATAGATGCAGAAGCGGAAGCAAAAGAATTGTTATTTCAAGATTTTAGTATTAAAAGTGAAAGAATTCACACTTTAACTCAATTGTTAAAAGCCTATTCATTATTCGAAAAAGATGTAGAATATGTAATCATGGATAATAAAATCATGATTGTAGATGAGCAAACGGGGCGTATCATGGATGGTCGTCGTTATTCTGACGGTTTGCATCAAGCGATTGAAGCTAAAGAAAACGTAAAAATTGAAGCTGCAACACAAACATTTGCAACAGTAACTTTACAGAATTACTTTAGAATGTATAGCAAGTTAGCAGGTATGACTGGTACTGCGGTTACTGAAGCTGGTGAACTTTGGGAAATTTATAAATTGGATGTAGTTGAAATTCCAACCAATCGTGCAATGTCAAGACACGATAAAGAAGATTTAATTTATAAAACGACTCGTGAAAAATTTAATGCTGTAATTGAAGATGTTACTGAATTATCGGCAGCGGGAAGACCAGTATTAATTGGTACAACATCCGTAGAAATTTCTGAATTATTGAGTAGAATGTTGAAAATGCGTGGAGTAATTCATAACGTATTGAATGCTAAAATGCACAAACAAGAAGCACAAATTGTTGAAGAAGCGGGTAAAGCTGGAGTAGTTACTATTGCTACCAATATGGCTGGTCGTGGAACGGATATTAAATTATCGGCTGAGGTAAAAGCGGCTGGAGGATTAGCGATTGTTGGAACGGAGCGTCACGATTCTCGTCGTGTTGACCGTCAGTTAAGAGGTCGTGCAGGTCGTCAAGGAGACCCCGGAAGTTCACAATTTTATGTTTCTCTTGAAGACAACTTGATGCGATTATTTGGTTCAGAGCGTGTTGCCAAAGTAATGGATAGAATGGGATTGAAAGAAGGCGAAGTGATACAGCATTCTATGATGACCAAATCTATAGAAAGAGCTCAGAAAAAAGTAGAAGAAAACAATTTTGGTGTTCGTAAGCGTTTATTAGAATATGACGATGTTATGAATGCACAACGTGAAGTGGTTTACAAACGTCGTCGTCATGCCTTATTTGGAGAGCGTTTGAAATTGGATATTGCCAATATGATGTACGATACTTGCGAATTAATTGTGAATAACAATAAAATGGTAGGTGATTTTAAAAATTATGAGTTTGAATTAATCCGTTATTTCTCAATAACATCTCCAGTATCCGAAAGTGATTTCTTGAAAATGACAGAAATTGAATTGACAGGAAAAACCTATAAAGCAACGTTAATTTACTACACTAAAAAAACAGAAAGAAGCGCAAGAGAAGCCTATCCAATTATCAAAAACGTGTTTGAAGACAAATCCAATCAATTTGAGCGTATCGTAATTCCATTTTCAGACGGTATTAAATCGTTAGAAGTGATAACTGATTTAAAACGTGCTTATGAAACTCAAGGAAAACAATTGGTAGCCGATTTTGAAAAGAATATCACTTTGGCTATTGTGGATGAAACTTGGAAAAAACACTTGCGTAAAATGGACGAATTGAAACAATCAGTACAATTAGCGGTGCACGAGCAAAAAGATCCATTATTAATTTACAAATTTGAAGCTTTTAACTTATTTAGTAATATGATTAATGGCGTTAACAAAGAAGTAATTTCGTTCTTATTTAAAGGTGATTTGCCACAACAAAATGCACCTAGAATTCAGGAGGCTAAAGAGGTTCGTAAAAAAGAAAATTACAAAATTAGTAAAGAAGAAATTGTAAGTAGTGAAAGTGCCAATCGGGAGGCGGGAGAAACGCAACAACGACAAATTACGGAAACTATAGTTCGTGAAATGCCGAAAATTAACCGTAATGATACCGTTACTATTCAAAATGTGGCCAACGGACAAACGCAAGAAATGAAGTTTAAGAAAGCGGAAAGTTTATTGGCTTCAGGTGCTTGGGTATTGGTAAATTAGATTTTAATTATATTGGAAAATACTCTAATTGCTATTGCAGTTGGAGCATTTTTTATAAATTGGTACTACCAACTAAAAATATTTTTTTATCTTTACTTATATAAATTTGACATTAACAATTAAAACTTAATATCATGGCAAAGAGTCAAGACGCAAAAAAAACACAAAAAAAGGAACCTTTGAAAACCGCTAAGGAAAAGAAAGAAGAGAAAAGAGAAAAGAAAAACAGTCCTAAAAGAGATTAAATTAATAACCCTTTCGATTTTGAAATCTGAAAGGGTTGCTTTTTAAATAAACTATAATGCCCAATACAACAATCTATTCTTTGTTTTTTGACCGTGTTAAGGATAGTATTTCTGACGGAACTTTTGCCAAACTTACTATGGCGAAAACAATTGGAAACACACAGTTAATGAATATTTATATTCGAACAAATGTGGATGAAATTCAGTTAAAACTGGCATTAACTTTCAAATTTCAAACGGAGGAAGAAGTAAAGATTTTACCAATTGAAGAAGGGCTGAACGAACTAATTCAATACATCAATAATCCTTTTATGTCGGCTTTGCTTTTTACTACCGAAGCGGATATAACGATTAAATTGAATAAAAAAAGAGTCGCAACTATTACGGAGCAAGCACCAACTTTCAAAAATGCAGATCCGGTTTTGTTAGAGTATTTGTCTAAAAATAAACACAGTTTTTAAAGAAAGACTTAAAAAAGAGAATAGACGAAGAGATAATAGATATTTTCTTTGCGAACCTTGCGTAAACCTTTGCGCTCTTTGCGTTTAATTGTTACAAATTATCCGGAAATATTTTTCCAGGATTCAAAATGCTATTTGGATCAAAAATAGTTTTTATTCCTTTCATCAATTTTAAATGCGATTCACTGAAAGCAATATCCATATAATTTTTTTGAACATACCCAATTCCGTGTTCGCCCGACAAAGTTCCTTTTAAAGAAACCGTTAATTCAAAAATTTCACGAATTCCTTTAGTGACTTCTGTATTCCAATTTTCGTCTGTCATGTCGCCTTTAATGATATTCACGTGCAAATTTCCATCGCCAGCGTGACCGTAACAAACCGATTTGAATCCAAATTTCGCTCCGATTTCCTTGATTCCAAAGAGTAATTTTGGTAATTCATATCTTGGAACAACCGTATCTTCTTCTTTGTAAATAGAATTTGATTTTACGGCTTCAGCAACACTGCGACGCATTTTCCAAAGTAGGTTTTTTTGTATTTCGGTATCTGCAAAAAGTACTTCGTCTATATTGAATTGCTCCACTACTTCCATGATTTTTTCGGCTTCCTGAAAAAGAATATCTGGGTAATTTCCATCGACTTCAATTAGTAAATGTGCTTGAACTTCATCTTTAACTTGAACATTTAAATCAGGAACAAACTTCAAAGTCCAATCAATGGCATCGCGTTCCATAAATTCTAATGCACTAGGTGTGATTCCAGCTCTAAAAATTGCTGAAACGGCTTCGCAAGCTTGGTTCGCTTCATAAAATGGAACCAACATTAAAATAGTGTGATTTACTTTCGGAATTAATTTCATTACAATCTTGGTGATAATCCCAAGAGTTCCTTCACTACCCACCATTAATTGCGTGAGATTGTAACCTGTAGAATTTTTCAGCGTATTGGCACCTGTCCAAATAATTTCACCATTAGCAAGTACCACTTCCAAATTTAAAACATAATCTTTGGTGACCCCGTATTTTACAGCACGAGCACCCCCAGCATTTTCTGCAACGTTCCCTCCTATCCAACAACTTCCTAAACTGCTTGGATCTGGTGGATAAAATAAGTTTTTTTCAGCAACAGCCTCACGTAAAATTTGTGTAATTACGGCTGGTTCAACTACCACTTGTAGATTTTTTTCATCAATAGAAATTATTTTATTAAACCGTTCCATCGACAATCCGATACCTTGATGTACCGATAATGCACCTCCGCTTAAACCCGTTCTTGCACCAATTGCGGTAACCGGAATTCCATGAAGAGTAGCCATTTTTAAAATGGCAGAAATCTCTTGAGGAGTTCCTGGTTTTAAAACAACTGAAGGTGGAAAAACAAAAGCTTCGGTTTCATCTTTTCCGTAATGATTACGAGTTTCTTGATCGGTAAAAACATAAGAATCACCTATGATTTCGTTGAATTGCGATACTATTTCTGGAGTAATATTCATAAACTAATTTGAATTGTAAATGTAAAAAATATATTAAAAATAAAATAGTATTTTTAATCTAAAAGTGATTTGAATTATGAAACCTAGCCCCAACCTGCCTACCGGCAGGCAGGTGGAAGGGAAAATCCCGAACTTTTTAGTGAAGATTTAGAAAGACAGCAGGAAACCTGCCTATCGGCAGGCAGGTAGCTCCAAAAAATAGTTAAATCTATAATAGTTAACAATTGTTAACAATTTAGATTTCTAATAACCATAATAAATTGTATTTTTACGTTTCAAAATTTAAAATTATAAATGGGTAAAATCATTGCTATTGCCAATCAAAAAGGGGGTGTTGGAAAAACAACTACTTCTATTAATTTAGCTGCTTCACTAGGTGTTTTAGAAAAAAAAGTGTTATTGATCGACGCTGATCCTCAGGCGAATTCGAGTTCGGGTTTAGGAATAGACGTTGAAAATGTAACTATAGGTACCTATCAAATTTTGGAGCACAGCAATAAAGCGGAAGAGGCAATTGTAAAAAGCACAGAGCCAAATGTTGACGTGATTCCCGCACATATTGACCTTGTAGCCATCGAAATTGAGTTGGTTGACATGGAAAATAGAGAATATATGTTGAAAGTTGCATTGGAGAGCATCAAGGATAAATACGATTATATATTGATTGATTGTGCGCCATCGCTAGGGCTTTTAACTTTGAATGCTTTGACAGCTGCTGATTCGGTAATTATACCAATTCAATGTGAATATTTTGCATTAGAAGGATTGGGAAAATTATTAAATACGATAAAAAGTGTACAAAAAATTCATAATTCTAATTTAGATATTGAAGGACTACTTTTAACGATGTTTGATTCTCGTTTACGATTGTCAAATCAAGTGGTTGAAGAGGTTCAAAAGCATTTTCACGATATGGTTTTTGAAACTATTATTCAAAGAAATGTTAAATTGAGTGAAGCTCCGAGTTATGGAGAAAGTATTATCAATTATGACGCAACGAGTAAAGGAGCAAATAATTATTTGCGATTAGCAGAAGAAATTATTAATAAAAATAGTAATTAATTTATGGCACAAGCAATAAAAAAACAAGCATTAGGAAGAGGATTATCGGCATTATTGAAAGATCCAGATAATGATATAAAATCGGTTTCAGATAAGAATGCGGATAAGGTGGTGGGAAATATTATCGAGCTAGAAATTGACGCTATTGAGATTAATCCCTTTCAGCCTCGAAGTAATTTTAATGAGGAATCATTACAAGAATTAGCAACTTCTATAAAAGAATTAGGGGTTATTCAACCCATTACTGTTCGTAAAACTGACTTTAATACATACCAATTAATTTCTGGAGAACGCAGGTTAAGAGCTTCAAAATTGACTGGATTAAAGGTGGTTCCTGCTTACATTCGAATCGCAAATGATAATGAATCGTTGACAATGGCTTTGGTGGAAAACATTCAAAGACACGATTTAGATCCTATAGAAATTGCGTTGTCCTATCAAAGATTAATTGACGAAATTCAATTGACCCAAGAGCAAATGAGTGAGCGTGTTGGTAAAAAACGTTCCACCATTGCTAATTACCTTCGATTATTAAAACTAGATCCGATTATTCAAACAGGAATTCGCGATGGTTTTATTTCAATGGGACACGGGCGTGCGATAATTAATATTGAAAATCAAGACATCCAAACTAGCATTTACCAAAAAATTGTTAGTCAAAATTTATCAGTTAGAGAAACGGAAATCTTAGTAAAAAACTATCAAGATAGTTTGAAACCTAAATCGGCATCGAAAGCGAAATCAAACAATTTTGTTATTCCTGCTGAAGCAAATAAAGTAATCACCGATTATTTTAGTGCAAAAGTGGAAGTTAAAGTTGCTGGTAATGGAAAAGGTAAAATATCAATCCCGTTTCATTCTGAGGAAGATTTCAATAGAATTATCAAACTAATAAAAGGATAGTGCAAAAAATCTATTTCATATTTCTTTTGGGATTCTTATTGGGCACTTTACCCCATTATTCTCAAGAAAAAAAGGTGGCTATTGTGGTGGCCAAAGACACAATGAAATATAAAGAAATTAACCCGTTGGCTCCTGCAAAAGCGGCGTTTTATTCGGCAGTACTTCCTGGTTTAGGTCAAGCTTACAATAAAAAATATTGGAAAATTCCTTTGGTTTATGGAGGAATTGGAGCTGGACTGTATTATTACAATATTAACAGTACCAAATACAATAATTATCGAGATGCCTATAAAAGGCGATTGGCGGGCTATCGCGATGACAATTATCAATATCTAGATGATTCCCGTTTGATCACCGCCCAACAATTTTATCAACGAAACAGAGACTTATCTTTATTTGTATCGGTGGCTTTTTATGCTTTGAATATTGTAGATGCTAATATAGATGCGCATTTAATGCAATTTAATGTAAATGATAAATTATCGTTTCGTCCTGAAATTTACAGCGATGAAATTACTTACCAACAAAATTTAGGTCTGACTTTAAACTTTCACTTTTAATGAAAATTGCACTTTTAGGTTACGGAAAAATGGGGCAAGTTATTGAGAAAATAGCGTTGCAAAGAGGACATGAAATTGTAATTCGAAAATCTATTGGAGACTCCTTCGATGGATTGGAAAATGCTACGGTAGCAATTGATTTTAGCGCTCCCGATGCTGCAGTGGAGAATATTTCGGCTGCCTTAAATCTTGGAATTCCAGTAATCTCAGGAACCACGGGCTGGTTGAACAATTATGACAAAATGGTTCAGCTTTGTAATGAAAAAAATAGTGCCTTCATTAGTAGTTCTAATTTCAGTTTAGGAGTAAATATTTTATTTGAATTGAATACTTATTTAGCAATAATCATGTCTAAATTTGAAGATTATAAGGTTGGAATTGAAGAAATTCACCATACTCAAAAATTAGATGCACCAAGCGGAACGGCAATTTCATTAGCCAAAGGAGTAATTGAAAATAGCGATTATAAAAATTGGACTTTAGAAAATCCAAAATCGGATGACCTTTTAATTGAAGCTAAGCGAATAGAAAATGTTCCTGGGACTCACACTGTGACTTATAATTCCAATATCGACTTAATAGAAATTAAACACTTAGCTCACAACAGAGAGGGATTTGCTCTTGGAGCGGTAATCGCTGCAGAATGGATTGTTGGCAAACAGGGAGTTTTCACCATGAAAGAGGTACTTAATATAATTTGAGTATTTCGTTAAATAAATAATAAGAAAAACCAAATAATAAAAAAATAATAAGATTTTTGTGTTTCAATTGAAATCTAAAATCTAAAATCTAAAATAGTATGACACTAATTCAATGGTTTGTATTCTTCTTAATTGTTCAAGTAGTTCACTTTTTAGGAACTTGGAAATTATATGAAGCGGCAGGAAGAAAAAAATGGGAGGCTGCAATTCCAGTTTACAATGCAGTGGTTTTGATGAAAATAATTAATCGTTCCCCTTGGTGGACCATTCTATTATTTGTACCTGTTATCAATTTGATTATGTTTCCCGTTGTGTGGGTTGAAACACTTAGAAGTTTTGGGAAAAACTCCACTTTAGATACAATTTTAGGGATATTTACCTTTGGATTTTACATATACTATTTAAATTACACTCAAAAATTAGTTTACATAGAAAACAGGAGTTTAGAACCTTCAACCAAAACTGCAGACACCATTGGCTCATTACTCTATGCAACAGTAGTCGCTACTTTAGTTCACACTTATGTGATGCAACCTTATACCATTCCAACCTCTTCATTAGAAAAATCGCTATTAGTAGGTGACTTTTTATTTGTCAGTAAATTCCATTACGGCGCAAGAACACCAATGACGCCAATAGCTGCGCCGATGGTACATGATACGTTACCGCTTATCAATGTAAAATCCTATTCTAGACTTCCACAATTACCGTATTTCCGATTTTTCTCAATGCAGGAAGTGAATAGAACCGATATTGTGGTTTTTAACTGGCCAGCAGATACTTTATATAATATGTATAAAACTGCCGATAAAAGATATGATAAACCAATTGACAAAAAGACCAATTACGTAAAACGTTGTGTTGGTATTCCTGGAGATAGTTTGTCTATAAAAGAAGGTATCGTATATGTAAATGGTACCATTTTACCAATGCCAGAAAGATCAAAACCTCAATATTCCTATATGGTAACCACTGATGGTACTGGTTTTGACCCTTCCTATCTTTCAAGCGAATTAAATATTACTGATGGAGTGTATCAAAATACTGAAAATACATTTTACTTTAGAGCATTAACAGAAGAATCAGCTAATCGATTAAAATTAAATCCTACTGTAAAAAGTGTTGTTCGAAATGTTTCTCACGAACCCGAAGCGGCCATTTTCCCTTACAATACCAAATGGAATTTAGATAATTTCGGACCCGTTTACATCCCTAAAAAAGGAGTAACTGTGGCTTTAAATATTCAAAGTTTACCGTTCTATAAAAAGATTATCAGCGAATATGAAAAAAATGAATTAAAAGTAATCGGAAATGAAATCAGAATTAATGGTAAAATTACCACTTCATATACCTTCAAACAAAATTATTATTGGATGATGGGAGACAATCTCCACAATTCCCTTGACGCAAGATATTTTGGATATACTCCTGAAGATCATATTGTTGGGAAGCCAGTTTTTATTTGGATGAGTTTAGATCCAAACGGCAAAGGATTAAACAAAATTCGTTGGGACAGAATGTTCACTACAGTTAGTGGCAAAGGACAACCTCAATCGTATTTCAAATTTTTCTTATTTGCTTTAATCGCTTATTTCGGAATTAGCTATTTTGTTAGAAAAAGAAAAGAGAATAAGAATAATTAGTCAAATGTTGCAAGTCGAAAGTCTTAAAGTCTGTTATGAATCTAATCTATTTGACTTTCGACATTATGACATTAAAAACTTTGGACAAATATGAACTCTTTACTTCTCCCCACCTATTTCCCTTCAATTAGTAATTATTCGGCTATTGCCAAAGCTGATGCTGTGGTTTTTGAAGTAGAAGATAATTTTAAGAAGCAAACGAATAGAAATAGAACCTACATTTATAGTCCAAATGGAATTCAAATGTTGAATATACCAATAAAACACAGCAGGGAAAAACATCAAAAAACAAAAGAGGTAAAATTAGAAACTGCTTTCGATTGGCAAAAGATACATTTCAAATCTTTGGAAGCAGCCTACAGAACTTCCCCTTTTTTCGAATATTTCGAAGATGCTTTACTTCCTATATTTACCAAAAAACACACTTTTTTAATGGATTTAAATTTTGAAACGATTGAAATTGTTTCGAAATGCTTGAATATGAAATTAGAATATCAGAAATCAACAGAGTATTTTCATGAAGTAACTGATAGTTTGGATTTTCGATATCTTGTTAATGGAAAAAAAGATGTTTCCAATTTTAAACCCTACACCCAAGTTTTTGGAGAAAAACACGGCTTTATAAATAATTTGAGTGTTTTGGATTTACTCTTTAATGAAGGGCGTTTTGCATTAGATTATTTGAAAGAACATCCACTATAATTAATCCATTTCCAAACGAGTTAAAACGGGGCTGTGATCCGAGTTGATGAATTCAGGAAAACTCGAAAAATTCTTAACCTTCATAATCTTATCGGCAAAAATATAATCGATACGTGCTGGGTAATACTTGAAATTATAGGTTTGACCAAAGCCAGATCCTGCTTCTTCAAAACAATCATTTAGCGAGCCTTTTATACTTCGATAAACGTAAGAATAAGCGCTATTATTCATATCGCCACAAATGATTATTGGGTACTCACATTTTTTTTTATGGTTCATTAAAATCTCAGCTTGCTGCTGTTGCTTTTTGAATGCCTTACTAATTCTGATAATTAACATTTGAGATTTGTCTTGATTGATTCCATCGATATTGTCAGAAATTTCATTTACATCAGGAGAAATTTTAATAGATTGTAAATGCATATTATAAACCCTAATAATATCTTTTCCTTTCTTAATATCTGCAAAAATAGCGTTGTTATTGGAGTTTGGAAAAACCAAATTTCCTTCATCAATAATTGGGTATTTAGAAAAAATAGCCTGGCCGGTTTTTATTTTTTCCCCTTGCATAAAAACATACTGATAAGGGTATATTTTTAAATCTAATTTTGCTGCATTAGAGAACTCTTGAATACACAAAATATCAGGATTTTGTTCATTTATAAAGTTGCGAATTTCTGAGGGTACATTATCGTCATTGAGCCATTTGAATAAATTAAACAAGCGAACATTATAACTCATGACTACAAAATCTTTATCCGATTTAGGCAAGTCAGTTATAGCAAATTTGTAAAATTTGTTGATAAAAGTTATACCCAATAATAACACTAACGCAGGTAAAAGAATTTGCCTTTTAACTTGGATTCCCCAATAAATAAAGAAGATTCCATTTAGTATTAAAAATAGTGGTAATATTAATGTTAATGCGGATAAAATAGGGAATAACTTTGGTGCTAGGAAGGGTAAAATATAAGCAATGAAGGTCAATACAGCCATAACTATATTAACAACAAACATTATTTTATTTATCCAAGAAAGCTTCTTCATTAATATAAATCCTATTGATTACCTGCTTTAAACAGAAATTCTTTTTCTTCTGATGACAAACTATCATAACCAGATTGACTGATTTTATCTAATATTTCATCGATTTGTTGCTGAACTTTATCTTTTGAAACAATTTTAGAAGCTCTTTTTACCGCTGGAGCTTTATAATTTCTATGTACTTTTTTAAATGGTTTAGATTTTCTGCTTCCAAATATAAATGAAAAAAAATCTAATACAGTAGTAAACCAATTACAAATATCAATTCCCTTTTTTAATAATCGGATATAAATATAACCAAAAAAAGCGCCACCTATATGTGCTAAATGCCCTCCCGTATTTTCCATTGGCAGTTGAAATAAATCTATTACAATTAGAACTGAAGCAATGTGCCATAATTTTACATTTCCAAAAAGCAATAAACGAATATTCATTAATGGAGAATAGGAAACCGTTGCAAATAAAATTGCCATAACAGAGGCCGAAGCTCCAACTAAAGCCGTAGTTAGATTTGCCAAAGCAGGAAAAAACATATAACTAAGTAAGAAAATTATTCCTGCAAATAAAGAACCTACAAAATACAAACTCAATAATTGCATTTGATTAAAGAAAATCAGAAATAATCTACCTGCAAAATTCAACATGATTAAATTGAATAGAATATGTAAAATAGAAGAATGACAAAATGAATAGGTAAATATCGACCACGGCTTCCAAAGTAAATCAATCGGATTTGATGACAAACTCACATAACTTAGGAAGTCAATATTAACTTTAAATAAGGGTAGAATTCCGAATACAATACTTGGAATAGCAAAAAAAGCAATGTTCCAAAATAGTAATTTGGTTAGTACATCACCTATTCTAAATTGTAATTTTAAATCCTCAAGTATACTCATTTAATAAAGTATTAATTCCAACGATTGGCATTAAATTGATTTTTTTTCCAATACCAAACCATTAAAAACCCAAATAAAGCTCCACCTACGTGAGCAAAATGGGCTATTCCTCCTCCAAAAACTGAAAATCCTGTAACCCCAGAAAACAAATCTAAACCTACTATTACTGGCACAAAATATTTAGCTTTTATAGGAATTGGAATAAACATTAAAGCCAATTCTGCATCTGGGAACATAAAGGCAAAAGCAACTAATATCCCATAAATTGCTCCAGAAGCTCCAACAGCAGGTGTTACAAATGCCGATATAAAACTTTCAAAATTTGATTTAGAAAGTAGTTCTGCCCACCTTGAATCGTACTTTCCCTCACCCATTATTTTTACTATTTCCCCTTCAGGAATTCCATTGGCAACCAATGTATTCAATCCTTCATGAAAAAAATAGTAGTTTGAAATTATATGAATTAAAGCAGCTCCTAAACCACAAGAAATATAGAAAAATAAGAATTTTTTAGCGCCCCACATTTGCTCTAAAGCAGAACCAAATGAAAATAAAGCAAACATATTAAAGAAAATATGCATCAAATTTCCATGCATAAACATATGAGTTAAAGGCTGCCAATAGTTGAAATCTGGGTTTTCAGGGTAATACAATGACAAGTATTTATAGGCAACATCTCCTAGAAATTGGGTTCCTATATAAAATAATATATTTATAATAATTAATTGCTTAACTACCTCTGTTACGTTTCTCATAATATGAATTTTTTATCAATATCTTCCACACGCATCGTGATGAATATTGGTTTTTGAAATGGCGAAACATTGGGATCTTTACATGCAAAAAGCCCATTTACTAAATTTTCTTGTTCTTTTTCTGTCAAATAAGCCCCAGATTTAACCGCTAAACTCTTCGCCATAGATTTGGCAATACTATCATTTTGGCTAAAACTAGAATCGGGAATTCCATCACTTAAATCACTTATCAACTGCTCTAAAACGCTTGAAACTTCATTTTCAGTAACATTTATTGGCAAACCTATAATCACCAAATGGTCTTCATTACTCGCATCAAAAACAAATCCGGTATTGACCAATGAAAGCTGCAATTCTGAAATTAATTTCATCTCACTTTTAGAGAAAAATAAATTTAATGGAAATAATAATTGTTGACTCGATGCTTGATGAACCGTCATATTAGTTAAAAATTGTTCGTACAAAACCCTTTGATGAGCTCGATTTTGATCAATAATTACCATCCCAGATTTTATAGGGTTCACTATGTATTTTTTGTGAATTTGATACATCTTATTCGACGCCTGCTCAATTTCATTTTCATTAAATAATGATCCTGAAACTTCATCACTTTCAAATTCAACATTGCTAATTTCATCTGAATCATATTTTAAACCAACGTACAAACTCTCCCAATTAGCAGTGTTTTCCGTTTTTCTATGTGATGTAAAATGTTTATTTGGTGTAGCATCCGAAAATGGATTAAAATTACCGTCAATTTGGATTGTAGGTGTTGCTGCTTCTTGATCTTTATAATTATATGGGGTGTCTAAATTTGAATCTCTATCAAAATCTAAAACTGGAGCTACATTAAATTGACCCAAACTATGTTTTATAGCCGATCTTAATATGGCATATAGCGCGTGTTCATCATCAAATTTAATTTCTGTTTTTGTTGGATGAATATTGATATCAATGGTATTCGGCGGAACATTCAAATATAAATAATAACTTGGTTGATTGCCATCTTTAAGCAAACCTTCATATGCAGCCATAACTGCGTGGTGTAAATAGCCACTTTTTATAAAACGATCGTTCACAAAGAAAAACTGTTCTCCTCTATTTTTTTTAGCAAATTCGGGTTTACTAGCGAATCCATCGATGGTAACAATTTCAGTTTCTTCATTTACAGGAACGAGTTTCTCATTGGTTTTTCCAGAGAAAATATTTACAATTCGTTGTCTGGAATTTGATTGTGGCAAATTGAATAATTCGCCTCCATTATGGAAATAAGTAAAATGAATATTTGGATGTGCCAATGCCACTCTTTGAAATTCATCAACAATATGACGGTGTTCAACCGTTTCTGATTTCAAAAAATTACGACGAGCTGGGATATTAAAAAATAAATTCTTAACTGAAAATGAAGTTCCTTTTGGTAACACGGCAACATCTTGCGATATAAATTTACTACCTTCAATAACAATATGAGTTCCAAGTTCTTCTTGCTCTTGCTTCGTTTTCATTTCTACGTGAGCAATCGCTGCTATAGAAGCTAAAGCTTCACCCCGAAATCCTTTGGTATGCAATGAAAATAAATCCTCGGCTTGGCGAATTTTAGAAGTTGCATGGCGTTCAAAACACAAACGAGCGTCAGTAACACTCATTCCTTGACCGTTATCAATAACTTGAACCAGCGATTTTCCAGCATCTTTAATAATTAATTTAATATCGGTTGCTTTTGCATCAACAGCATTTTCAAGCAATTCTTTGACTACCGAAGCAGGTCTTTGAACAACTTCACCAGCCGCAATTTGATTGGCAACGTGATCTGGAAGCAATTGAATTATACTCGACATTAAAATAAATTGTTGTTAAGGTTAATCGTGAATTTACAAATTTAACTAATTTCTGTTGGCTTTCATACCAAAATTATAAAAATAAAACCTCTAAAATATAGAGGTTTTGTTAAATCGTAGGAGGTGTTGAAAAATTAATTATTTCAAATTGGCTTGACTTCTTAAATAGGCCATTTTTAATGCTGCAATCGCGGCTTCGGTTCCTTTATTTCCATGAATTCCTCCACTTCTATCGATAGATTGTTGCTCATTATTATCGGTCAACAAACAAAAAATTACAGGAACATCATATTTAATATTGAGATCTTTTATTCCTTGGGTTACGCCTTCGCAAACAAATTCAAAATGCATCGTTTCTCCTTTAATTACACAACCAATTGAAATGACAGCAGCTACATTTTGAGTTTCTATCATCTTTTTTGCGCCGTAAACCAACTCGAAACTTCCAGGTACATCCCAACGAATAATATTTTCAGGAAGTGCTCCACAATCTAATAAAGCGGATTCAGCACCAGAAAACAACCCTTCAGTTATGGCTGGGTTCCATTCAGAAACAACAATCCCAAACCGAAAATTTATCGCGCTTGGGATTGTATTCTTATCGTAATTTGATAAATTTTTATTAGCAGTAGCCATCTAGTTAGATTTTAGAATCCGAATTCTGATATCAGATATCTAAAATTCTTATTGAGATAAACCAATTAAAGCGTCAATATTTGCAGCCTCTTGAGTAGCTTCATATTTTTCTTTAATTTCAGTAAAATATTTTAAAGCATCCGTTTTATTGTTTAATCCTAAAGCAGTTTGACCTGCTTTTAAAAGAAAACGTGGCGTTGTAAATTCGTTTTTATTATTTTCAGACGCTTTTACATAAAATTCTAAAGCTTCTTTTGGTTGGTTTTTTTGTGCATGAGCATCTCCTACAGCCCCAATTGCTAAAGTATTCAATACCATATCTTCCGACTTAAATTTTTCTAAATAAGAAATAGCTTCATCGTATTTACCCGTATTTAAATAAGCCATACCGGCGTAATAATTAGCTAAATTTCCAGCAGCTGTTCCTTCATATTTTGAAGCAATATCGATAAACCCAAATTTACCTTCAGATCCTTTAAGTGATAAATTATATAAGGAATCGCTTTTAGTACCTTCAGTAGCTTTTTGGAAGTTTTGTTGGGCTAAGAACATTTCGCTAGCCGCATTATCTTCTTTAGGTTCAGCTACAAATTTTTGAAACAATACATAACTTACAGTAAATAATGCAATCGCAGCTACAATTCCGAATATAGCTTTTTGGTTTTTGGCTACAAATTCTTCTGTTTTTGAAGCGGTTTGATCTAATGAATTAAAAACACCCGCAGTAGTGCTGTCTTTTTCATCAATAGTTTTATTTTCAACTGAAGTGTCGTTTTCAACTTTTTCTTTTGGAGTTTTATAGCCTCTTTTATTGTACGTTGCCATTATAATTTAAATTAGTGAGTGGCAAAAATAAAATTTTTATTCAAACTGTCATAAAAAAAATGCGTTTAAATTCAAATAAAAGTAACATTTACTCGATTATGATCTGCATTTAATCAAAATACAAAAATATTTAGAATTCAAATTGATAAAAATGAGGATTTATGGATAATTTTCAATAATTTGCACCGGTATTAAAAAAACAAAATTATAAACTAAAGTCACTCCTATTCTAGCCGTTTTACAGAATGTATCTTAAAAAAATTTCATTATTCAACTATAAAAATTTTTCGGAAGCCAATTTCGATTTTGACAACAAAATAAATTGTTTTGTTGGCAAAAATGGCATCGGAAAAACAAATGTTTTGGATGCTATTTTTCATTTATCTTACGGTAAAAGTTATTTTAATCCGCTGGCGGTTCAAAATATAAAACACGGCGAAGAATTTTTTGTAATTGAAGGCGAATTTGAGAAAAAGGAAAGGGCTGAGATTGTAATTTGTAGCCTAAAAAGAGGGCAGAAGAAAATTCTGAAACGCAACGGAAAGCAATACGATAAATTCTCCGAACATATTGGATTTATTCCTTTAGTTATTATTTCTCCAGCCGATAGAGATTTGATTTTAGAAGGCAGTGAAACAAGAAGAAAATTTATAGATACCGTAATTTCTCAATTGGATTCTACCTATTTAAATCAGTTAATTCAGTATCAAAAAACATTAAGTCAGCGAAATGCTTTGCTAAAATATTTTGCCTTAAATCAAGTTTTTGAAACAGATACCTTGTCCATTTACAACCAACAATTGAATGAATTGGGCAAAATAATTTTTGAAAAAAGAAAAGAATTTCTAGCTGATTTTGTTCCTATTTTTAACCAACACCATCAAACGATTACTGGCTCAGCAGAAACCGTCCAACTGGTTTACGAGAGTCAATTGTTTGAGAAAGATTTATTGCAATTATTACAAGAAAGCATCAATAAAGATCGTGTTTTGCAATACACAAGTGCCGGAATTCACAAAGACGATTTGTCATTTGAAATTGATCATTATCCAATAAAAAAATTTGGATCACAAGGACAACAAAAATCATTCTTAATCGCATTGAAATTAGCACAATTTGAATTTGTAAAAAAGAATTCGGGTGAAAATCCTATCTTATTATTCGATGATATTTTCGATAAATTAGATGACACTCGTGTTGGAAAAATAATTGAAATGGTAAATAATTCAGATTTTGGGCAACTTTTCATTTCAGATACTCACCCTGAGCGAACCGAATCGATTATAAAATCAACGCATCAGAGCTATAAAATATTTAACTTATAATTATTGGAAAAAAGATAATTATACATTTTCTTTACTTTAATAAAAAATACAATTATGAAAGCTACCCTATTAAATTTTCTATTTATCGGATTCTTATTTGCAAGTTGCAACGGGCAAACTAATGCAAAATATGAATCTATTGCTGCGGTAAACTTTGCTGAAAAAATTAAATCTACAACACAACCCGCAATTATAGACGTACGATCTCCTGAAGAATTTGCCGGACAACATATTGATAATGCCATTAATATTGACTGGAACGGTGATAATTTTGAAGGTAAACTTGGTAAATATGATAAGTCTAAGCCGATTTTCGTTTATTGTATGATTGGTGGAAGAAGTAAAAAAGCTGCTGAAAAATTAGTAGACATGGGCTTCACTAAAATCTATGAACTACAAGGCGGAATCATGAAGTGGAATGCGGCTGGATTATCTGTTCCAACTGATAAAATTATTGGAATGTGCATACAAGAATACAACGAACTTTTCAATACAGACAAAATTGTACTTATTGATTTTTATGCAGAATGGTGCGCTCCTTGTAAAAAAATGACCCCTTATTTGCTTAAAATGCAAAAAGAAATGACCAATAAAGTTACTATTGTAAGACTGAACGCCGATGAAAATAAAACACTAATTTCTCAATTAAAAATTGATGAACTTCCAACGTTATTTATTTACAAAGACAATAAAATTTTATGGAAACATTCCGGTTTTATTAGTGAAGAAGATTTGACAAAACAATTACAATAAAACATGCTTTCAAAAAAAACATTACAATTTCTAGAAGATTTAAAATCCAATAACAATAGAGATTGGTTTTTGGATAATAAAAAGCGTTACGAAGAATATAAGAAAGAATACCACCAGTTAATTCAGAGTTTTCTAGAAATTTTGAAGCCTCATGATGCCAGTTTGGAACTTTTGGAAGTGAAGAATTGTAACTTTAGAATAAATCGTGACATCCGATTTTCTAAAAATAAAGATCCTTATAAAACCCATATGGGAATTTGGATGAATACCAATCATGGTAATAACAATGGTCCGGGTTACTACATTCATATTGAAAAAGGGAATTGTTTTTTTGCTGGCGGAATTTACGGCCCAGAAAATGATGATTTAAGAAAAATCCGAAAAGAAATTGCCTTTTTTTATGAAGATTTAGAAACCATTTTGGGTGATAAAAATTTCAAAAAAGTGTATTCGGGATTGAATATTACCGAAACAAATTCATTAAAAAACGGACCTAAAGATTTTGAAAAAGACCATCCTGCTATTGCATTTTTGAAACTAAAAAGTTTCGTTTGTATTCATAAATTTAATGGTACCGAATTAAGCAAACCTAATTTTGTAAAAGATACTGCAGCAAAATTAATTCTTTTAAAACCACTAATGGAATTTCTAAATCGAGGGTTATATACAGATTAAATAAATTATAATTTTTTAATTGGTTTAAAGTATCTTTGTGCCATACTATTAATGATATAAAATGGAAATTAAAAATCATTTTTCTTTAAGAAACTTCAATACTTTTGGCATAGAAGCCAATGCAAAACAATTTGTTGCAGTTCATTCAATCGAGGAACTAAAATCAGTTTTAGCAGAAAATAAAACAAAAAATATATTTATTCTAGGAGGCGGAAGCAACATGTTATTAACAAAAGACATAGACGCTTTGGTAATACATATTGATTTAAAAGGGAAAAAAATAGTTGAGGAAAATGATGATTTTGTATGGGTAGAAAGTCAAGCTGGAGAAAATTGGCATGAATTTGTAATGTGGACAATTGATACTGATTTTGGTGGCCTGGAAAACATGTCGTTAATACCTGGAAATGTAGGAACAACTCCAGTTCAAAACATCGGGGCTTATGGTACTGAAATTAAAGACACTTTCGTTTCTTGTGCAGCAATGAAAATTGATTCCTTGGAAATGAAGAATTTCGATAACGCTGAATGTCATTTTGGTTACCGAGAAAGCACATTCAAAAATGAAGTTAAAGACCAATATATTATTACTTCAGTGGTATTCAAGTTGACTAAACGAAATCATAAAATCAATATTTCATATGGAGATATTGCTGCAGAATTAGAAAAATTAAACATCAAATATCCAACTCTGAGAGAGGTTAGCAATGCCGTAATTGCGATTCGTCAAAGTAAATTACCCGATCCAAAAGTTTTAGGTAATAGCGGTAGTTTCTTTAAAAATCCTATCGTATTGAAATCCGATTTTGAACCAATTCATAAAAAATTCCCCGAAATGAAGTTTTATGAAATTTCAGAAACAGAAGTAAAAGTTCCTGCCGGATGGTTAATTGAGCAAGCTGGCTTCAAAGGAAAGCGTTTTGGCGATGCTGGAATTCATAAAAATCAGGCTTTGGTTTTAGTCAATTATGGTAATGCCACTGGTCAAGAAATTCTAAATGTATCCAAAGAAATTCAGGACACGATTTACAAAAAATTTGGAATCCAAATTGAAGCTGAAGTTAACATTATCTAAAATAAAAATTTATCCATTTTTTTTAATTTAAATGTTAAATCAATGTTTGAAAATCCTATTTGAATTCCTACCTTTGCACACATCCAAAAAAGAGGGGAATTAAATATGTTACTTACATTTTTTTACATTTTTATTTTTATTGTTGCTGTGCAACTTTTTTATTATACCATTGTATTTTCTAAATTTTCTTTTGCAAAAAATCAAAAAATAACTCCAAAAAGAATTCCAATTTCTGTAATCGTTTGTGCTAAAAATGAAGAGGAAAATGTGGTAAAATTTATTCCATTATTAGCGGAACAAAATTATCCTGACTTTGAAATTATCTTAATTGACGATGCTTCCAGCGATGCGACTTTAGACCTATTTGAAGAATTTGAAAAGCAATATTCCAATGTAAGAGTGGTTAAAGTGGTAAATAATGAAGCATTTTGGGGCAATAAGAAATTCGCATTAACCTTAGGAATTAAAGCGGCAACAAAAGAGTATTTACTATTTACAGATGCCGATTGTTACCCTACTTCTAAGGATTGGATTACATTAATGAGTTCGCAATTTACATTACACAAAACCTTTGTTTTAGGCTATGGTGCCTATGAAAAAGTGAAAGGTTCTTTTCTTAATAAAATTATTCGTTTTGATGCTTTACTAAATGCAACTCAGTATTTTTCATGGGCAAAAATTGGTCGTCCTTATATGGGAGTCGGTCGAAATTTAGCTTATAAAAAAGACGAATTTTTCAAAGTAAATGGCTTTATAGATCATATGAAAATTCGTTCAGGTGATGACGATTTATTTGTAAACCAAGCCAGTAAAGGAAGTAATACTACTTGTTGCTATGCTGCCGACAGTTTTACTTATTGTGAGCCAAAAACTAATTATAGTGATTGGAAAACTATAAAACAACGCCATGTTGCAACTGTTAAGTATTACAAACCATTTGACAGAATTCAGCTTTCGATATTTTTTTTATCGCAAATATTGTTTTTCATTTTTGCAATACTACTTCTAGCGTTTCTATACCAATGGATAATCGTATTGAGTTTAATCGGTTTTAGATACTTATTCACTTGGATTGTCTTAGGTTTTTCTGCTGGAAAATTGAAAGAAAAAGATGTAATGTATTGGTATCCAATTATAGAGATTGCATTTTTATTCACCCAATTGAATATATTTGTATCCAATAGTTTCTCAAAACCCGTACATTGGAAATAAATAACACCATTGAAAAAGCAAAATTAGGCGATCAAGTTGCCTTCACTTTTCTATTGGATTTTTATTGGAATGAAGTCTATGGGTTTATGCTAAAGCGAACCGAAAATGAGACTGAAGCTGAAGACATCACCATTGAAACCTTTTCAAAAGCATTCGATAAATTAGCAACCTACAACTCTGAATTTCAATTTAACACTTGGTTGATTGCTATTGCAAAAAATGTACACATTGATTTATTACGTAAGAAAAAAGCTACTTTTTTTATAGAAATTTCTGATGATGATGATTATCGGGCTTACAATGTGGCAGATTCAACTCCTTCAGCAGAAGATAAATTGATTACTGAACAAAATTTATCGCAATTACTTCAATATATTAAAGAATTAAAACTACATTATCAGGAGGTAATTCAGTTGCGTTATTTTCAAGAATTAAGCTACCAAGAAATTGCAAATCAACTAGAGGAACCTTTGAGCAATGTAAAAGTAAAAATTCTCAGAGCTAAAAAATTATTGGCAGAAATTATCCAAACCAAAGGATAATTTTATTTTTTAATTAATCCCTAATTTTCACAATATCGAATTGACTTTTATCGTTATAAGGTAAAAGCCAATACTATGATGTAATACTACTTAACCATTAAAACTCCAAATTATGTCTAAAGTAAGTATTTATGAAAACGGGTGGACTAACCTAGTTTTCGACGGAAGAAACAAAGAATATGGCGCTTATCAATTGAGAAAAAACGATTCTGTGAATACTATCACAGCCTTCTTTTTCGGTTTGTTATTTATTATTTCAATTTCTGGAATAGCATTTTTACTAAGTTCATTTAATTCAAAAGAAGTAGTTAAGGAAAATCCTATCGTTTATCCTGACTTGCATTTAGTGAAATTTGATTATAAAAAAATTGAAGAACCTAAAAAAGCAGTTGTTCCAATTGAAAAGAAAAAACCTGAAATTATTAATTCTAAAAAAGATTTGATAAATCCAACTATTGTAAGATATCAACCTATTGATGAGGTTAATAAAACCAAAGATGTTGGGAAAACTGCTCCAACAGCTACCGGTTCACAAATAGGAGCTATTAATACAATTCCAATTAATACTGTCGGTTCAACTTATACCACTCCAACGAAATCTGACGGTCCTGTAACTACTAATATGCTAGACCAACTTCCAGAATTTCCAGGTGGCATAAATAAGTTTTACACCTATGTAGGAACTAATTTTGAAAAACCTGAAATTGAAGGAGAGCAAACTATTAGTGTTTATGTGGCTTTCGTAATTGAAGAAGATGGCACGATGTCGAATATAAAAGTAACTCGAGATCCTGGATATGGATTAGGAAAAGAAGCGGTTCGAGTACTAAAATCACTTAAAACAAAATGGAGTCCAGGAATGATTGGAGGTCAACCAGTGCGTACTTCGTATTACTTACCAATATCAGTGAAATTAGAATAAAAACTTCGATTTAAACCAATGAAATTTCGGTTTTTGATTATTAATTTATTAACGAATTACGAGTCAAAAACCGTTTTTTTATTATCTAGTTTCCGTATATTTGCACCATAAAATCCCTAATATGGAATCTGTTTTAGAAAATGTACTTCCTACAGGAAAGCCAAAATGGCTAAAAGTAAAATTACCAATTGGTCAAAAATATACCGAACTACGAGGTTTAGTTGATAAATACAAACTCAACACCATTTGTACTTCCGGTAGTTGTCCAAATATGGGCGAATGCTGGGGTGAAGGAACGGCAACGTTTATGATTCTTGGAAATATATGTACCCGTTCTTGTGGGTTTTGCGGGGTTAAAACCGGCAGACCTGAAACGGTAGATTGGGATGAACCTGAAAAAGTAGCCCGTTCCATCAAAATCATGAATATAAAACATGCAGTGGTAACTAGTGTGGACCGAGACGACTTGAAAGATGGGGGATCCATTATTTGGATTGAAACTATAAAAGCGATTCGAAGAATGAATCCTACTACAACTTTAGAAACTTTAATTCCTGATTTCCAAGGTATTGAAAGAAATATTGATCGAATAGTTGAAGCCAATCCAGAAGTGGTGTCTCACAATATTGAAACCGTTCGCCGTTTAACACGTGAGGTTCGTATTCAAGCAAAATACGATCGAAGCATGGAAGTTTTAAGATACCTAAAAGAAAAAGGGATCAAAAGAACTAAATCTGGAATTATGCTCGGATTAGGTGAAACCGAAGAAGAAGTTTTTCAAACATTAAAAGATTTGCGTCAAGCAAATGTAGATGTGATTACCATTGGTCAATACTTACAACCAAGTAAGAAACACTTGCCTGTAAAGGAATTTATTACTCCAGAGCAATTTGCAAAATACGAACAATTCGGACTAGAATTAGGCTTTCGTCATGTTGAAAGCGGCCCATTGGTTCGTTCTTCTTATAAAGCTCAAAAACACATACTGTAGGCCCCCCTAACCCCAAAGGGGCAAAATGCGACAATAAAATGATAAAAACAAGAATTGCCATAAATGGGTTTGGTAGAATTGGTAGAAATTTATTTCGCCTTTTAATCGACCATCCGTCTATTGAGGTCGTTGCTATTAATGATATTGCCGACAATAAAACGATGGCTCATCTAATGAAATATGATAGTATTCACGGCAAACTTCCCTTTGAATGCAGTTATACTGATAATGCTATTATTCTAAATGGAAAATCGCACTTGTTTTTTCATGAAAAATCGATTTCAAATTTAGATTGGAAGTCATTAGATATAGATTTTGTAGTAGAATCAACTGGAAAATATAAGACTTTTAATGAAATAAACGAACACATATTGGCTGGAGCCAAAAAAGTAATTTTGAGTGCTCCCTCTGAAGTTGATGCAATTAAAACAGTAGTTTTAGGGGTTAACGAATCCATTTTAAACGGGGAGGAAACAATCATTTCCAATGCAAGTTGCACCACTAATAATGCTGCGCCGATGATTAAAATCATTGATGAATTGTGCGGAATCGAACAAGCTTATATTACAACCGTTCACTCCTATACCACCGATCAAAGTTTACACGATCAACCGCACAAAGACCTTCGCAGAGCTCGTGGGGCCTCACAATCTATAGTTCCAACAACTACAGGAGCTGCCAAAGCGTTGACGAAAATCTTTCCAAAATTTGAAGGGAAAATTGGAGGTTGTGGAATTCGGGTTCCCGTGCCAGATGGTTCATTGACCGATATCACCTTTAATGTAAAAAGACAAGTTTCTATTGATGAAATTAATGCTGCTTTTAAAACGGCATCCTTAACTAATTTTAAAGGAATTCTAGAATATACCGAAGATTCAATCGTTTCGGTAGATATTATTGGCAATACCAATTCCTGCGTTTTTGACGCTCAATTGACTTCTGTAATTGATAAAATGGTAAAAGTCGTGGGTTGGTATGATAATGAAATTGGGTATTCTTCAAGAATTATCGACTTAATTCTACTTATAAATTCAAAAAAAGTCGCTTAAAGCAAATAATTAATAGTTGATTATTAGCTCTTTAATCAATTCACACAAATAAGGTTCTGCTTGTTCAGCAGCTTTTAAAACCTCAGAGTGATTCACTTGCTCAATAGTATCTTCGTCGCCCATATCGGTAATCACAGAAATTCCAAAGCATTCCATATCCATGTGTTTTGCCACGATAACTTCGGGAACTGTTGACATTCCCACGCAATCAGCCCCTAAAATTTTTACCATTCTATATTCAGATAGGGTTTCAAAAGTAGGTCCTTGCAATCCCATGTATACCCCATCATGAATTACAATATTTAATTTTTGGGCGATTTCCTTAGCTTTAATTATCATTTTTTTAGAATACGGCTCACTCATATTTACGAATCTTGGTCCAAAACGTTCGTCGTTTTTTCCACGTAATGGGTGTTCCGGCATCATATTAATATGGTCTTTAATAATAACAATTGAACCGACTTTATAATTTGGATTTACACCTCCAGAGGCGTTGGATACCACTAATTTTTTAATTCCTAAATATTTCATGACTCTTACAGGAAAGGTAACTTCTTTCATTGAATAGCCTTCATAGAAATGAAATCGGCCTTGCATAGCCATTACTTTTTTATTTCCAATGGTGCCAAAAACCAATGCGCTTTTATGGCCTTGAACAGTTGAAACAGGAAAATTAGGGATTTCAGAATACGGTAAGGTAAATTCTATTTTAATGTCATCAGTAATACTTCCTAAACCAGATCCTAAAATTATTCCATATTCAGCTTCGAAATGGTTAGTTTCGGATTTAATATAATCAACCGATTTTTGAACTAGATTCCACATAATTTGTTATGATTTTATCGAAATTATCTCCTTCTAAAAGAAATTTAGTTTTTATTGGAAGATAAAAAAGTGGCTTTTTTGGCAAGCTTCCTTTTAATCTAACAAAATCTTTTTCAGTGGAAATGATGATCTTGTTTTGAGCTTTATTTTTAATTTCTAGAAGGTCTTTTTCTGTGAATTGATGGTGATCAGAAAAAGTCAAACACACTTCCTTATTGCTTTGTAAATGTGCAAAAAAAGTTTGAGGTTTGGCGATGCCAGCCAAAAGTAATTTATCAACATTTTGAATGTCTGAAACTAGTTGTTTTCCATTTTCAGAATACACATATTCATCAAATTCAATAGTAGAAAAAAACAAAGTTTGTTTCGACGAATTTGCCAATTTGCATTTAATATTCGCTTGTTCTTGTTTCGATAAATCAGACGGACATTTGGTAACTATAATTACATTGGCTCTTTTTGCTCCATTCCTATTTTCTCTTAAATTTCCTGTAGGTAGCTGAAAATCATCAGAATACAATTCATTATACGAAGTCAGTAAAATGTAAAAACCTGCTTTTACTTTTCGATGTTGGTAAGCATCATCCAATAAAATAACTTCTGGTTTTGAATTTTGAGAAAGCAATTGTTCAATTCCATTTTTTCGATTGGCATCAACTGCAACTTGAATAGATGGAAATTTGGTATAATATTGATACGGTTCATCCCCAATTATGGAGGCATTTACATTGGCATCAGCCAAAATAAAACCTTTAGATTTTCTTTTATACCCCCGGCTTAAAGTAGCGATTTTATATTTTTCAGATAATAATCGGATTAAATATTCAATTTGAGGTGTTTTTCCTGTCCCACCAACACTTAGATTTCCAACTACAATTATTGGCAAATTGAAAGAATAGGATTTGAATATTCCTTTATCAAAACAATAATTTCGAATTGAAGCTATCGCACTGTATAGGATTGAAAATGGAAATACTATTTTTCGAATAAAATTCATACTACGAAAGTATACTATTTTATCTTTATAAAAAAGTTGAGTTGTTTTTTCGTTAATTTGTAAAATCAAAAATACTAGTATGTATAAAAATAAAGATATCATTCCATTACTTGAAGAAATGGCTCCTTTGGCTTATGCCGAAGATTTTGACAATGTAGGATTACTAGTTGGAAATCTAGAAACGGAGACCACTGGGATTTTAGTTTGTCATGATGCCTTAGAAAGCATTATCGATGAGGCAATTGCTAAAAAATGTAACTTAATTGTTTGTTTTCATCCCATTTTATTTTCCGGTTTAAAAAAAATAACTGGTAAAAATTATGTAGAAAGAGCCATTATTAAAGCGATTCAAAACGATATTGCAATTTATGCTGTTCATACCGCTTTAGACAATCATCCGGAAGGGGTTAATAAAATATTTGGAAATGCTTTAGGTTTAATCAACACAAAAATCTTACTTCCTAAAGAAAACCATATCAGAAAATTAGTCACTTTTACCGTTCCTGAAAATGTTGAAAAAGTAAGAAATGCACTTTTTGAAGCTGGCGCTGGAACTATCGGAAACTACAAAAATTGTAGTTTTACATCAAAAGGAATAGGAACCTATTTGGGAGATGAAAATTGTAATCCTGTTATTGGCAACCGATTTGAATTAGTTGAAGCAGATGAAATTAAAATTGAAGTTACCTTTGAAAAACAATTAGAAAGCAAAATTTTAAAAGCCTTATTTGAAAATCATATTTACGAAGAAGTCGCCTATGAAATAACCGCTTTACAAAACAAACATCAAAATATTGGGATGGGATTGATTGGAGATTTAGAAAATCCAATGGATGAAAAGGAATTTTTACTATTTGTAAAGAATAAAATGCAGTGCGAAGCCATTAGACATTCAGATTTTATTGGTAAAACTATAAAAAAAGTAGCACTTTTAGGAGGTGCAGGAAGTTTTGCTATAGCAAATGCTATTTCGGCTGGCGCCAATGTGTTTTTAACTGCCGATTTGAAGTACCACCAGTTTTATGAAGCGGAAAAACAAATTATTTTAGCTGATATTGGTCATTTTGAGAGTGAAAGGTATACAAAAAATTATATTGTTGATTTTCTTAGAAAAAAAATCCTTAATTTTGCAATCATTTTATCAGAAGAAAATACAAATCCAGTTAAGTACTTATAAATTATTATGGCGAATACAAAAGAAATAAGTGTTGAAGACAAATTAAGAGCATTGTATGATTTGCAATTAATTGACACAAGAATTGACGAAATCAGAAATGTAAGAGGAGAGCTTCCTTTAGAAGTGGAAGATTTAGAAGATGAAGTTGCTGGTTTAAGCACTCGTTTAGAAAAACTTAAAAATGATTTGACTGTTATTGAAGATCAAATTAAAGCTAAAAAATTAGCTATTGACGAACATAATGAGTCAATGAAAAGATATGTTAAACAACAGGAAACTGTTCGTAACAATAGAGAATTCAACTCTTTAACTAAAGAAGTAGAATTCCAAGAACTTGAAATTCAATTGGCTGAAAAGCAAATTAAAGAAATGAAAGCTACTATTGAACACAAAAAAGAAGTGGTCAATCAATCTAAAGAAAAATTAGATACTAAAAGCAATCACCTGAAACACAAAAAGACGGAATTGGAAGCAATTATGTCTGAAACTGAAAAAGAAGAAACTTTCTTATCAGAAAAATCAGCCGAATACCAGAGACAAATCGAAGAAAGATTGTTAGCTGCTTACACTAGAATCAGAACTAGCGTTCGCAACGGATTGGCAGTAGTTTCTATTGAAAGAGGGGCCTCTGCAGGATCATTCTTCACTATTCCACCACAAACGCAAGTGGAAATCGCTTCAAGAAAAAAAATCATTACCGATGAACACTCAGGAAGGATTTTAGTTGATAGCACACTTGCTGAAGAAGAAAGAGAAAAAATGGAAAAGATGTTTTCTAAATTTTAATTATATGAAGCCACGTTCCTAATGTGGCTTTTTTATTATGAAGAAATTGAAATACCTACTTCTCGCAAAATCCATTGGGTTTTATATCAATGTACTAAGTTTTGTCGCTCCCAAAAAAGCAGTCCAAAAAGCATATGCTCTTTTTAGTACACCTAGAAAAGGAAAAATCCAAATCGACGCTATTCCAGAAATTCTAAAAAGTGCTGAAGCTGTTGCCTTTGATTTTGATGGTAAAACAATTCAAACCTATTTATGGAAAGGGAACGAAACCGTGCTATTTTTAATTCATGGTTGGGAAAGCAATTCAGCAAGATGGAAAAAAGCCCTTCCCTATATTTTAAAATCAGGTTGTACCATTATAGCTATAGATGCGCCGGCGCACGGCTTGTCAAGTGGAGGTGATTTTAACGCACATAAATACACCGAATTTATTGACCACGTTGCAAAAATGTATCCTCCCAAAATACTTATTGGACATTCTATAGGCGGAAAAGCATGCTTGCATTATCAAACTATACATAAAAATAAAAATGTTGAAAAAATAGTGATTTTGGGAGCTCCATCTGATTTTAAACTAATTTTTGAGAATTATGTCTCGCTATTAAATTTGAATTCGAAAGTTAATATCGGATTAGTAAATTACTATAAAGAGAATTTTAACCTCAGTAATAAAGAAATTGAAGGGCCGCTATTTTCAAATCACAGCAACCTAAAAGGACTAATTGCACACGATATTGAAGATGCCGTAGTAGCATTTGAAGAAGCTAAAAAAAATGCAAACGCCTGGAAAGAAGCTCTGTTTATTGAAACGAAAGGCTTAGGACACAGTATGAATGACGAAAAATTATTTGAAAAAATAAGTTTATTCATTACGGAATAATAAGAACAAAGAATCCATTTCTTTTTAATTACCATATTACCTACAAACCGATTTTCTAATTAACTTTGCTGCATGGAAGAAAATCTAAAGCGACTAAACAAATTTATTGGCGAAACAGGATATTGCTCTCGAAGAGAAGCTGATAAACTAATTGACGAAGGTCGCGTTACCATAAACGGCGTTGTTCCAGAATTGGGTACGAAAGTTTCTCCAACAGATGAAGTTCGAATTGATGGAAAACTAATTCGGGAACAACATGAAAAACTAGTTTATTTGGCTTTCAATAAACCCGTAGGAATTGAATGCACCACCAATTTAGACGTGCGTAATAATATTGTGGATTATATCAATTATCCGAAAAGAATTTTCCCAATTGGAAGATTAGATAAAGCCAGCGAGGGTTTGATTTTTATGACCAACGACGGTGATATTGTCAACAAAATACTTCGTGCCCGCAACAACCACGAAAAAGAATATACTGTAACAGTCAACATACCCATCACCGCCGATTTCATAAAAAAAATGGGGAATGGAGTGCCAATTTTGGACACTGTTACACGGAAATGTAAAGTTGAACAAATTAGCCAATTTATTTTCAAAATCGTTTTAACACAAGGCTTGAATCGCCAAATACGTAGAATGTCGGAATATTTAGGCTATGAAGTAGTGGCTTTAAAACGAATTCGGATTATCAATATTTCGTTGGATGTTCCGGTGGGAAGATACCGCGATTTAACCGATGCTGAAATTTTGGAGTTAAACCAACTTATTGAACCTTCAAGCAAAACGGAAGAGGCAAGTTTACCAAAAATAGAACCCGTAAAACGAAGAACAGAATTTATAAAAAAAGACGATCCGAGATATAAAAAACCCGGTGATTATTAAATAAAAAAGCCTTAAACTATGTTTAAGGCTTTTTTATTATTGCTTCGCTAACTTTCGTTGCTCTCTGGCTAATAATGTGTTTTTCAACAACATTGCAATAGTCATCGGTCCTACTCCACCTGGAACGGGAGTGATAAAAGCCACTTTCTTACTTACGTTTTCAAAATCGACATCGCCAGTAATTACATAGCCTTTTTCGTTAGAATCGTCATTTACTCTAGTGATACCCACATCAATTACAACTGCTCCCTCTTTTACCATTTCTGCTTTTAGGTAATTTGGAACTCCTAAAGCGGTGATGATAATATCGGCTTGAATAGTAATTTCCTCGATATTTTTAGTGTAACTATGGGTTAAAGTTACCGTTGAATTTCCTGGGAATCCTTTTCTTCCCATCAAAATACTCATTGGACGACCTACAATATGGCTACGGCCAATAACAACGGTGTGCTTTCCTTTGGTTTCAACGTTGTAACGCTCTAATAATTCGAGTATTCCGAATGGAGTTGCAGGAATAAAAGTGGTCATATCCAAAGCCATTTTACCAAAATTCTCTGGGTGAAAACCGTCAACATCTTTGCTAGGGTCAACTGCCATAAGGACTTTTTGAGTATCTATTTGATCTGGCAATGGCAACTGAACTATAAAACCATCGATATTATCGTCTTCGTTTAACTCTTTAATTTTTTTAAGTAATTCTGTTTCAGATGTCGTACTTGGCAGGTTGATTAAAGTAGATTCAAAACCAACTCTCTCACAAGCTCTCACTTTACTTCCTACATAAGTTAAACTGGCGCCATCATTTCCAACAATAATTGCCGCTAAATGAGGGACTTTCTCGTTGTTGTTTTTCATCTTTTGAACTTCAGCCGTGATTTCGACTTTGATGTCCTCAGAAACTTTTTTTCCGTCTAGTAGTTGCATTGTTGTTGTGTATTGTGTTTAAAGTTTAAAGTTTAAAGTTCTTGACAGAACGGAAAAAATTTAACTAAAACAGTTGTTGTATGTTATTGTTTTTTTTGACTTTTTACATTAAGACTTTCGACTTAATTATCTATCTCATTCCAGGCATTCCCGGCATTCCACCTTTCATACCGCCCATCATTTTCATCATGTCTTTTCCACCTGGACCTTGCATCATTTTCATCATTTTACTCATTTGGTCAAACTGCTTCATCAATTGATTTACTTGCTCGATTTTAGTTCCTGATCCTTTTGCAATTCTTGTTTTTCTTTTCATATCAATAATTGCAGGCTTTGATCTTTCGGTTGGGGTCATAGAATGGATTATGGCTTCAATATGTTTGAAAGCATCGTCTTCAATTTCAACATCCTTCATGGCTTTTGAAGCACCTGGAATCATTCCAACCAAGTCTTTCATGTTACCCATTTTTTTAACTTGTTGAATTTGAGTCAAGAAATCATCGAACCCAAATTCGTTTTTGGCAATTTTCTTTTGGATTTTACGAGCTTCCTCTTCGTTGTATTGTTCTTGTGCTTTTTCTACCAATGACACTACGTCTCCCATTCCAAGGATACGTTCTGCCATACGCTCTGGATAGAAAACATCAATAGCTTCCATTTTTTCACCAGTTCCTACAAACTTAATTGGTTTATCTACCACTGATTTTATAGAAAGTGCCGCTCCACCTCGAGTGTCACCATCTAATTTCGTTAAGATTACCCCATCAAAATTCAAAATATCATTGAAGGCTTTTGCCGTATTTACAGCATCTTGTCCCGTCATTGAATCCACCACAAATAACGTTTCTTGGGGTTGGATTGCTTTATGAACCCGAGCTATTTCATCCATCATTTGGGCATCTACAGCAAGACGACCAGCGGTATCTACAATTACTACATTGTATCCTTTTTCTTTTGCATATTTAACCGCATTTTGTGCAATTTCAACTGGATTGTTGTTTCCTAATTCAGAATAAACTTCAACACCAATTTGACTTCCCACCACATGCAACTGGTTGATTGCTGCTGGACGATAAACATCACAAGCTACTAAAAGTGGATTTTTCGCTTTTTTGGTTTTAAGATAATTGGCTAATTTTCCTGAGAAAGTAGTTTTACCAGATCCTTGTAATCCCGACATCAAAATTACGGTTGGATTTCCTGAAAGATTGACTCCAGAAACTTCCCCACCCATTAATTCTGTTAATTCGTCTTTAACTAATTTTACTAAAAGTTGGCCGGGTTGTAATGTAGTTAATACATTTTGACCAATGGCTTTGTCTTTTACTCTTGTAGTAAAATCTTTAGCAATTTTAAAGTTAACATCGGCATCTAAAAGGGCACGGCGAACTTCTTTTAATGTTTCGGCAACATTAATTTCAGTAATTTTTCCGTGTCCTTTTAGTATATGAAAGGCTTTGTCTAATTTATCACTTAAATTATCAAACATAGTGGTGCTTTTTATTGAATTGCAAAGATAGGATAAAGTTGCAAAGCGTCAAAGTGTGAAAGTAGCAAAAATTACATTCTCTCAGGAACTTGAATACCTAAAAGTTGGAAGGCCGATGCAATAGTGTCGGCCACTTTTTTTGATAATTGTACACGGAAAACTTTTTCTACACTATCATTTGAACCCAAAATAGGCACCGCTTGATAGAACGAATTGTATTCCCGAACCAAATCGTAAGTATAATTGGCAATCAAAGCCGGACTGTGATTTTGTGCTGCATTTTGAATTACCTCTGGATACAATTCCAATTGTTTAACCAATTCTTTTTCCTTTTCATGCAACACTTTAATCGTTGTTTTTTCAGTGAAATCGAAGTTGGATTTGCGAATAATAGATTGGATTCTCGCGTAAGTATATTGAATAAAAGGTCCTGTATTTCCTGCAAAATCTACAGATTCTTTCGGGTCAAACAAAATTCTCTTCTTAGGATCGACTTTTAAAATATAGTATTTCAAAGCACCCATTCCGATGGTGTTGTACAACTTGGCTTTTTCAGCATCAGAATACCCTTCTAATTTCCCTAATTCTTCAGAAATTTTTTGAGCAGTTTCGGTCATTTCATTCATCAAATCATCGGCATCTACAACAGTTCCTTCACGGCTTTTCATTTTCCCTGAAGGTAAATCTACCATTCCGTAGGACAAGTGAAATAGATTTTTTGACCAGTCAAAACCTAATTTTTGAAGAATTAAAAACAATACTTTAAAGTGATAATCTTGTTCGTTTCCAACGGTATAAACCATCCCTCCAACATCTGGGAAGTCTTTTACACGCTGAATTGCAGTTCCAATATCTTGCGTCATGTAAACCGCAGTTCCGTCAGAACGAAGTACGATTTTTCTATCCAATCCATCCGGAGTTAAATCAATCCAAACCGAACCGTCGGGGTCTTTTTCAAAAATCCCTTTTTCTAATCCTATTTGAACTACGTCTTTTCCTAATAAATAGGTATTGCTTTCGTAATAATAACTGTCAAAATCAACTCCTAAATTGGTGTACGTTATTCCAAATCCGTCATAAACCCATTGGTTCATCGTTTTCCAAAGTGCCATCACTTCCGGATCACCAGCTTCCCATTTTAGCAGCAATTCTTGTGCTTCTAGAATAATTGGCGCTTGCTTTTTCGCTTCCTCTTCTAATTTTCCTTCGCTAATTAATTGGTTAATTTCTTCTTTATAAGCTTTATCGAAAGCCACATAAAAATTACCAACTAATTTATCTCCTTTTAATCCAGCAGATTCAGGTGTTTGACCTTTTCCAAATTTTTGCCAAGCCAACATAGACTTACAAATATGAATTCCACGGTCGTTGATGATTTGGGTTTTATATACTTTTTTACCCGAAGCCTTTATTATTTCAGCAACAGCATATCCTAATAAGTTATTTCTAACGTGCCCTAAATGCAACGGTTTGTTGGTGTTTGGCGAAGAATATTCGACCATAACCGCGGGTTCATTTGCTTTTGGCGAAACAAATCCGAATTTCGTATTGTCTTTTATATCATGAAAGAAATTTAGGTAATATTGATCAGAAATTACGATATTTAAAAACCCAGAAACCACGTTAAAATTTGAAACCTCAGCTACATTTTCAACTAAATAAGCTCCAATTTTATTTCCAAGTTCCAGCGGATTGCTCTTAATGACTTTCAATAAGGGGAAAATAACCATGGTGATATCTCCTTCAAACTCTTTGCGTGTCGATTGAAATTCTATTTTGTCAATAGTTACATCAAAAAGCGAATGGATTGCTTTTTCGATAGGTGTCGATAGAATTTGAGATAACGTCATTTTGTTCTTATTTTAAGATGTCAAAGATAGTTATTATGTATGAATTTGAAAATTGAAATTTCAGGTTATTATGAAATAAAAATCCGCTTTGAAAATAACAAAACGGATTTAAATTTTAATTAATTCTATTGCTTATTCCGTTGTATTCAATTTGCTATTTTTTCGGCTGTAGCCAAAGTAAATTACCAAACCAATTAACAGCCAAATCGTGAAATAAATCCAGTTCCAAACGCTTAATTCGGCCATCATGTACAAGCAGGAAATTAAACCCAATAAAGGAATCAACGATAAATTTTGTCGGTACGCCCAAACTGCTAATCCTATTAAAGAAAGCAAAAAAATCCACATTGGAATTTTGTGTTTGAATAAGCTAAAACCGGTTTCATATTTTTGAGATTCACTAATGGGTAGGGATTCAACAACCGATTGATACTGGGCGTCATTTTCATAATAGTTACTCAAAATCACTTCTAAATCAGGGGTTGAAGTGGTGGCGTTATTGGCGTCAAATAAAGCTAAATAATCATACACTTGTTTGGATTGTTCTGGAGATAATGAAGTTACAATATCTTCCGGAGCATAAATTATCTTTTCATTGGTAATGAAATCGAGGGTACTTTTTTGATTGTATTGAAATGCATAAACCATTCCGGCTATAATTAAAACCGGAACAATGTATTTAGAATTTACATACGGTGTTTTGAATTTCCCACGAGGAATATGGGGTTTATTTTGTAATACCAATACACCGGCGCAAACCAATACAAAGGCAAATAAAGTTCCGATACTACACAAATCGGTTACCATGGTTAAGTTCAAAAATAAAGCAGGAATCGCCACCACAAAACCAGTAACTACCGTTGCATAGGAAGGCGTTTTAAATTTAGGATGTACCCTCGAAAATTTTTTTGGCAACAATCCATCGCGACTCATACTCATCCAAATTCTAGGTTGCCCCATTTGGAAAACCAATAAAACACTCGCCATGGCTATCACGGCTGAGACTCCGATTATTGCTGACATCATTTTTAAATCTAATTTTTCGAATACAAATAATAAAGGATCTCCCACATTCAATTCAGAATAGGAAACCATTCCGGTGAGTACTAAGGCTATTGCAATATATAAAATAGTACATATTATGATGGCCCACATCATTCCGCGAGGCAAGTCGCGTTGTGGATTTTCACATTCTTCAGCGGTGGTTGAAATGGCATCAAAACCAATGTAAGCAAAGAAAACGGCCGAAACTCCTTTCAAGATTCCTCCTACTCCATTCGGTGCAAAAGGGCTCCAATTATCAACATCTACATAAAAAACACCTACGGCAATGACCAATAAAATGATACATAATTTCACTAAAACCATTGCATTACTTGCAATACGAGATTCTTTCATTCCACGATAAACCAGCCCAGTAATAAAAATAATAATTCCTAGAGCAGGTAAATCGGCAACTACGTGAAACCCTCCTATTACTGGTGAAGTGGTCCAAGCAGTATAGGCATTTTGCAAAGACGAACTTAAATTATCAAACGATTTTCCGTTTTGCATTAAGGACGTAGCATCTTTAAAACCATTAGATGCCGTTAAATAATCCATTTGAACCCAATCGGCTAAAACTTGCAAATGCCAATCGTATTTTTGATTTAAATTGACAATAATATTATTCATCAAACTGGTGAAATAATCACTCCAAGAAATGGCAACGGTGATATTTCCGATGGCGTATTCCATAATTAAGGCCCAACCGATAATCCATGCTATTAATTCTCCAAAAGCCACATAGGAATAAGTATAAGCACTTCCGGAAACAGGGACCATGGAGGCGAATTCTGCATAAGCAAAGGCAGCAAAACTACAGGCGATAGCGGTGAATAAAAACAAGAAAATGACTCCGGGCCCACCATCAAAACTGGCTTTTCCAATGGTGCTAAATATTCCAGCTCCGATAATAGCAGCGATTCCAAAGGCGGCTAAGTCTCTAGTTTTAAGGTGTTTTCCCAAAGAATTATGACCATCAGCTTCGTTTTTAGCGACTTGTTTTAATATATCTTGAACTGTTTTTTTTCGAAATAGATTGGAGAAATTCATAGGGTATTTAGCGTTTTATAGGTCTTAAAGTGAAAACAAATATAGTATAAATTTACCTTTATATTTATATTTGAAATAAAATAGAAACAATAGAAAATATCTATTAAAAAATAAATTAAAACCATAAAATAACTATGGAAGTAAGAAAGTGATAAATTACATTTGTGAGTAAAATTTAAAAACTAAATTAGTCTAAATTAAATAAAATATGGAAAATTCGAACGACATTGGAAAATGCCCATTTCATCAAAATACGGCGATGAATGCTACACCTCCATCACAAAATTGGTGGCCAAAATCTCTAAACTTAGACATTTTACACCAGCACGACTCAAAAACAAATCCGCTAGGTGAAAATTTTAATTACGCCGATGAGTTTAAAAAACTAGATCTTACGGCTTTGAAAAATGATTTAAAAGCTTTAATGACGGATAGCCAAGATTGGTGGCCTGCCGATTGGGGTCATTATGGTGGATTAATGATTCGTCTCGCATGGCACTCTGCTGGAACGTATAGAATAGCTGACGGACGTGGGGGTTCTGGAACAGGGAACATCCGTTTTGCTCCATTAAACAGCTGGCCGGACAACGGAAATTTAGATAAAGCGAGAAGAATTTTATGGCCAATAAAAAAGAAATATGGTAACCAACTTTCTTGGGCCGATTTAATGATATTAGCAGGAAACATGGCTTATGAATCGATGGGATTAAAAGTGTATGGTTTTGCTGGTGGTCGTGAAGATATTTGGCATCCTGAAAAAGACATCTATTGGGGTTCTGAAAAAGAATGGAAAGCCGTTTCTGGAAGTGAGGGAACTCGTTATTCTGGAGAAAGAGATTTAGAAAATCCTTTAGCTGCAGTAATGATGGGATTAATTTATGTGAATCCAGAAGGAGTTGATGGAAAACCAGATCCATTAAAATCGGCGCATGATGTACGCGTTACTTTCCAAAGAATGGCAATGAACGATGAAGAAACAGTAGCCTTAACTGCTGGTGGACATACCGTAGGAAAAGCCCATGGAAATGGCGATGCAGGTGCTTTAGGACCAGAACCTGAAGCGGGACCAATTGAAAATCAAGGTTTTGGCTGGATGAATCCAAAAAATAACGGAAATGGAGCTGATACAATTACCAGTGGATTGGAAGGCGCTTGGACCACCAACCCTACCCGTTGGGACAATGAATATTTCGATATGTTATTGAATCACGACTGGGAGTTAAAGAAAAGTCCGGCAGGTGCATGGCAATGGGAACCTATTTCGATTAACGAAGAAGACAAAACGGTTGACGCTCACAATCCTTCGAAAAAGAACAATCCTATTATGACGGATGCCGATATGGCAATGAAAATGGATCCTGCCTACCGAGTAATTTCAGAACGTTTTCATAAAGATCCTGCTTATTTCTCCGAAGTATTTGCAAGAGCCTGGTTCAAATTGACGCATAGAGATTTAGGTCCTAAAAATCGTTATTTAGGTGCTGATGTTCCAAAAGAAGATTTAGTTTGGCAAGATCCAATTCCTGCTGTTGACTATACTTTAACAGATAAAGAAATTGAAGATACTAAAGCAACTATTTTAAAAAGTGGTTTAACAAGAGCGGAATTAATCAATACGGCTTGGGATAGCGCAAGAACTTTCCGAGGTTCTGATTTTAGAGGGGGTGCAAATGGAGCTAGAATTCGTTTAGAACCACAAAAGAATTGGCCTGGAAATGAGCCTGCAAGATTGGAAAAAGTACTAAATAAATTAGCAGGAATTCAAGCTGGTTTAAGCAAGAAAATTAGTATGGCTGATTTAATTGTTTTAGGAGGTACTGCAGCTATTGAGAAAGCGGCTCACGAAGGTGGATTTGACGTTAAAGTTCCTTTTACAGCTGGTCGTGGTGATGCTACACAAGAAATGACTGATGTAGAATCGATGGAAGTATTAGAACCTTTGAGTGATGCTTTTAGAAACTATGTGAAATCGAAATACATTGTTCAACCGGAAGAATTGATGCTAGATAAAGCGCAACTACTGGGACTTACGGCTGCAGAAATGACCGTATTAATTGGAGGTATGCGTGTACTAGGAACCAATTTTGACGGAACCAAACATGGAGTTTTCACTAACAATGAAGGGGTATTAAGCAACGATTTCTTTGTTAACTTAACTGACATGAAATACAGCTGGAACCCGGTTGGAGACAATTTATACAATATTGTGGACAGAAAATCGGGGGCTACTAAATGGACGGCAACCCGAGTAGATTTGGTTTTTGGTTCGAATTCTATTTTACGAGCCTACGCAGAAGTTTATGCTCAGGATGATAACAAAAATAAATTTGTAACTGATTTCATCAAAACCTGGTGTAAGGTGATGAATTTAGATCGTTTTGATTTGAAGTAAATTTTATAGTATTGAAATAAAAAACCACGCAAATTGCGTGGTTTTTTTTTATATATAAATTAAAAACAAACCCTAGCCCCACTTTTTAGAGGGGAATAGTTGCTATTGCATAATAATAAATTAATTGAAACTAAAAAACTTATTCCTTTTGTTTTCCTTAAATCCCACTTCTCATTCCCCTCTAAAAAGAGGGGTTAGGGGGGTGTCTTTTTCGAAAATCGGTTAACGGAAAACGGACAACGAACATCGGTCAACGGTCAACGACCTACTCTTTACATTTTCAACAAACCGTACTTCACTATGCAAAATAAAGCTCTGAATCCATCTTTCCATCCAATTTTTTTACCTTCTTCGTAGGTTCTGCCGTAATAGGAAATACCCACTTCGTAAATTCTAATTTTACTTATTCTAGAAATTTTTGCAGTCACTTCCGGTTCAAATCCAAATCTGTTTTCATTTAGTTTTATTCCTTGAAGCATTTTTGTATTGAACATTTTATAGCATGTTTCCATATCTGTTAAATTAAGATTGGTAAACATATTAGAAAGCATCGTTAGAAATTTATTTCCTATAGTGTGCCAAAAAAATAGTATTCTGTGCGGTTTGCCACCCATAAATCTTGATCCGTAAACTACATCAGCAAACCCTTCCAAAATGGGCTGTAATAATATATTAAACTCTTTAGGATCGTATTCTAAATCGGCATCTTGAATAATGGTATATTCTCCGGTTGCTTTACTAATACCTGTGTGAAGTGCCGCTCCCTTACCTTTATTAAATTCGTGTTGGTAATATTGAATATTTAAATTGTCATTGTTTTTAATATAGTCCTGAATTGCTTCCTCGGTGCTATCACTAGAACAATCATTGACAATAATAATTTCTTTTTCAATATCGTTCAACAGATTTACATTTTTAATCTTATCTAAAATTAAATGGATTGTTTTCCCTTCGTTGTAAGCAGGAATAATTATCGATAATTTTTTTACCATTAGGGTTTTATTTAATTCTTAATAAATAATAATATTCTAAATTCTCTTGTCTTTTACTTTCCAATAAAAAATTCAATTTTAATCGTGTAATTCGATAATCTGCAAAGGCCTTTTTTTCTAGGACCGTTTTACTTTTTTGTATTGTGGGTAAATCTTCTTCCTTGGCATACAACCAACAAGAGTTTTTTAAAGTATCAATATCTTTTATTAAAATGGATTGTTGCTTGGAATTTTTACTATAAAAATTGAACAAATGGTGGTTTTCATTTATTAAATATACTTTATCATTGGGCTTATTTTCATAAAACCATTTTCCAGCCATCGCATCTGCTTGAAAAGTTAATAATTTAGGGTAAAATACATAGCTTAAAAACAAATTTAAAACGATAACAAAACCAATAAGACGGAAAATTCCATTTAGGGGGAGCTTTTTTATTTTTACCAATAAAAAGAGTTGAAGGCCAATTAATAAATAAATCAGATAATTCACTTCCGTAAAGAAAAATAGAGGATATACAATTAATACAATAGCTACTAAAATACCAAATGAGAAAAATATTTTCTCCCAAATTAAAAATTGTTTCGAGTTTATTTTATCAAGGTAAATCGCGCTTATGATACTCGCAAATGGGAGTGTTACAAAAATATAATGGGGCAACTTGTATTTGGAAAGGGATAACAATACGAAAAGCAAAATAAAACCGCTTAATGTTATCATTTCAGGTGCTTTTGTAGTACTATTAAAAAATATTTTTTTGAACTGATAGAACAAACCTGCATATAAGATAAATATCCAAGGGAAAAAGTCCCAGCTTATCGATCCTAGGAAAAAATGCCATGGCAAACCATTATCCCAAACACTTTCACCAGTTATTCTGCCAAAACTCTGTAACCAATAGTAAAAATAGAGTCCGCTTTGCTGTAATTTACCGTTAATTAACTTTTCTGGATGCAAGTCAAATTGGGTATAAAGCCCATAAGACATTGGAATTAAAAAAACCGCAACTATAAAAATAAAAAAGAACCAGGATAAATTAAATATCTTTTTCCATTGTTTATGATACAACAAATGAACTCCTAATGGCATTAAAACTGCTATTAATCCAATTGGCCCTTTAGCCATCATGGCAAAAGCGGTAAAAACAGCCGCAAAAAACAAGTAGAAAATTTTATTTTTATGCCAATATTCTGTAATTAGCCAAATCGCTATGATGACACTGGAAGTCAATATTCCGTCTGTTCTAATATCATTGGACATTAGAAAAAAAGCTTGACAAGTTGCAAATATTATAACGGCATTTTTTGCTATCTTTTGATTGTAGAAATTAGCAGTGAATTTGTATATAGCATATAAAGAGAATAGTAAAAATAAAAAGGCCCCAATTTTATAGGCAAAATTACAAATTCCTATTGCACCCATGCTCCAACTAGAAATCCAAAATAACAACGGCGGTTTATCCAAGTAATCCTTTTGAAAATCGTACACTTGAAGGTAGGATTGATTTTGTAGCATTTCTAATGAGATAGAAGCATATTGAGCAGCATCGATTCTCATGATGTCAAGAAACAAATTATTAATGTAAATTAACAGAATGATACCAACTATGATTTTTTCAAATCCTGATAAATTTAGAAGTGCTTTAGTAGTTAATTTCATATAATACCACCAAAATTTAGAGTTCGAAATGGAGTTGTTTTTATTAAGAACCTATTTGATTTGAAATGCGAAAATAAGTAAATATAATAAGTAAAATATTATTAAATTAACAATAATAACTATTTCTTAATATTGAAATTATCATAAAAGGAGAAAGGGTATTGATATATAATATACCAATACCCTTCTCAACTAACTTACAAATAAATAATCTTCTTTTCGAATACAATTAGGACTACTTAATAATCACTCTCACTGATTTCGAAATTTCTCCTTGACTAACTAACACATTGTAAATTCCACTTGGAAAATTAGCACCTAATTTTTGGGTGTTTACTTCAATTGCATTAACAGTGTGCGATTCTAATAATCGGCCCATCATGTCGTATATTTTAATAGCTACTTTCTCTTGAGTGCCATTGATTAAATTCAATTGAAAATTAGAATTCGTAGGATTTGGATACGCTACTAGTTTCATTTCGTTGGTATTTATTGATAGATCTGTCGTACTCAAATTTGGATTTGTAATTAAGTAAACTCCAGGCGAACCAATTTCAGTGGTACTATTTACAGCAACAAAAGCGCCATTTACTCCCACAGCACTTAATGCAGTAACTGCAGTAGTTGAAGAATTAAATCCTGCTGTATTATCAAAAGTTGCAAAAGTCGTAGTAGGTGAAGCACCAAATAAAACGGAAGCTTCTGGAGTGATACCGGTCGCATTGTATATATTAACTTGATCACCTGTTGAACCTAAACCTACACCACTACCTGTGTAGTTTCCAATTCGTAAACCAGCTGGTGGATTCGTTCCAAACCAATTGCTTTTAAACGCTGCGGTTTTACCCGGTAAATCAGTTGTTTCAATAAATACTACTGATTCTCCTGGGTTGATACTTGTTATTCCACTTAGCGCTACTGCTGCTACTGGAGATTGAGAATTATCATCTACTTTCCATCCTGTAATATTCAATGCTACCGCTTTTGTATTGGTTAATTCAAACCAGTCTGCAGCTAAAGGACTACTTCCACTAGCCCAAGGAGCTACTTCAGAAATAATTAATTTCCCTACATTTCCTGGGGAACCTATTTGAGGTAAATCATTAATTGCTGCAAATGCTCCGTTAACCCCAATTTGACTCAACAAAGTGATGGTGGCATTGTTCAAACCTGCCGCATTATTAAAAGAAAAATTCGTGGTAGCAGCTCCAAAAACAACATTGGCTTTTAAATTTCCATTGGCATCAAATAAATTAACCGCATCGCCACCAGTACTTAAACCAATACTAGCACCCGTATAGAAACCTACTTGTAAATTGGCTGGAGGATTAATTCCAAACCAAGTCGATTTAAAATTGGCAATAATTGTTGTTGCATTGGTAGTGCTAGTTTCTAAGAATATTACTGATTCACCTGGCGCAATACTTGTAATTCCTGTTAAAGGAAGTGCTGTGGTAAACAAATTAGAATTATCATCTACTTTCCAACCCGTAATATCAAGAGCGGTTGCACCGTAATTAGTAACTTCAAACCAGTCGGCAGCTACACTAGTAGTTCCGCTTGACCATGGAGTAACTTCGGTAATGGATACTGTTGCCGCTGGAGTAGTTTCTACAGCCACATCAAGAACAGTTAATAGGTAATTTACAGTTGCATCTGGAGTAGCCCCTATTGAAGTATCGTCAACATTTACTGTGATAGTATAACTGGTTCTTGTTTCGTAATCCAAAACCGTCCCTGAACGAATAAATAAACTAGAACCGATAATTTGAAAAATAGCGGCATCTGGACCTGAAATAGTTAAGTTATTGGTACCTAATCCATCATCGGTTACTACAATATCGGCTACTCTCACTGGAGAAGTCGTATTGCTATTTTCTAAAATGGAATTGGTTCTATTAGTTAATGCAATAGCTGTAGGCGCTGCATTGGTAGCGGTAGAAAGTGCATAAACCCATAATTGTGGGTAGTCGATACCCCCTCCGCCATTTTCACTTACTACATACAATTTATAATCACGATCCATTGTTAATCCCTCGTGTTGTTGATTAGGAAGGTCTAGTGGGTTGCTTAAATCGGAAGCAATATTCAAGGTGCTTGAGATTACACCACTTCTATTTACATTAACAATTTTAGCGCTTTCTTGGCTTAACACCAATAAATTAGGATACAAAGGATTAGCGGATAAGGCAGGAATATTGGATAATGCAAATACATCGGCAACATCAGTTACTGGTAATAATGCTGGATCAAATAAATTGGTTGAATTAACTGTTGTTGCAGAACCGTTTGTAGCGGTACCTGCAGCAAAATCTACTCCTGTTTGGAAAATTCCCATTGGAGTGATTTCTTTTAAAACAATATAACCGTTGGTTATTGGATCAAATGAAAGTCCTTCGGTTCCAGTATTATTTACAAAGGTACCTATGGTAACGGTTTGCGTGTTGCTTCTGGTTAACGTTCCTCCGGCAACATAAGTGAATTTCACTAATTTTCGGTCTCTTTCTTCTGCCATTACAAACTGGCCATTTCCAATATAGGTAATCCCTTCTGTATCATAAAACTCTGTTCCTTGTGGGCTAGCCCCTTGCGCTAAAGTCATGGTGTTAATTAAAGCCCCTGTTTTAGACACTTGAACAATTGCGGTACTTCCATCGCCTACTATAAAAAGGGTATCGGTATCCCAATTGTAGGTAACTCCTGAAGCTTCTTGACATAACAAATTATTTACAGGATGCGCCGTTCTTGTTGGCTCTGGTAAATCATAACGACCTACTCTTACATAATTGGCTAGGTTAATTGTTTGACCTGTAGTTATTTCAATACTACCAAATAAAGCAACCAACACTATGGTTAGTTGAAAAAGAAAGTAATTTTTTTTCATAATTATAAAAATAAGTTAGGTTCAAATTTATTTAAATTACTAAGTTGGGGTGTAAAACTACCGTTACTAAATATTTATTGTATTCTTATTAAAAGGTTAGTTTAGTGTTAATTGGGAAAAATCGCTATTCATTATTCGTAAATTCCACTTCTCATTCCCCTCTAAAAAGAGGGGTTAGGGGTGTGTCTTTTTCGAACAACGAACATCGGTCAACGATCAACGAACAACTGCCTTACACGTTAACTCAAAAATTACTACAAAAACTAAACTTTAAAAACGTTTACTCAATTACTAAACAATTTAGTAATAATTTAATAAACTAATTCATTAACTGAATTCCGTTATCAAAACTAAATTTGTGCCAATTAATTAATTTACAATCCAATATTTAACTAATTCTATTAAATAATGAAATACAAATTACTTTTTTTAACGCCTTTTGCAACAAGCAACACTGAAGGCAAAACGTTTAGAAATCTGCTAGCGCTATTTATGATGGTGGTTGGAGTGAATGGGGTGATGGGGCAAATTGTTGCCTTTGATTTTGCCTATGCCGCTGGATCAGAAACTACTATTAACTCAACTACAACCAATCAAAATCTCGTCACTTGTTCTATTTCTAGAGGTGTGGGATTAACTGCTTCTGCAAATGGTGATAGATTTAATGCTACAGGGTGGGCTATAACATCCATTGCAAATGCTGTAAGTGGAAATGATTACATGGAGTTTACTATAACTCCTAATAGTGGTTTTCAGTTTTCAGTTACTTCTATTGTAATTCAATTGCAAAGGTCTTCAACGGGCTTGACAGCTATTGCACTTAGAAATTCATTAAACAGCTATGCATCAAACTTGGATGCAGAAAAAACTGTAATTGATAATACTTCAACACAAACATTTACTTTTACATTTACTCAAAGTAATTCTTCAACAGCAGTTACATATAGACTATATGGTTATGCTGAAAATAATTCTTCAGGTAGTGGTGGACCTGGTGATGGAATAGGAAATGATATTTCTATTAATGGAAGTGTGTCTTGTGTTAGCGGTCCATGTATCACACAAACAGATTTAAATACTTTTATTTCATCTTCAGTAAGTAGTCCATCTGCTGAGCAAACTTTTACAGTTTCGGGGTCTAATTTAACCAACGATATAGTTGTAACTCCACCAACTGGTTATCAGATTTCAACTTCTACTGGTGGTAGCTTTTCTCCTACAAACCCAATTACATTAAATCAATCCAGCGGAACAGTTGCAACAACAACCATTTATGCCAGATTTAACCCAACTGCATTGACCGATCAAGTTGGTAGAAACATTGCAATAACTTCCACTGGAGCGACTACACAAAATGTTGCTGTTAGTGGAGAAGTAACTAATTTATCAGCTGGTGCAATAGCATTCATAGCATTTCAAGGACAAACAACTGATTTATATAGAATTGTAGCATTAAACGATATTCCGAACAATACTAGAATTTGGTTTACCGACAATTCTTGGAATGGCGAAACAGTATCTTTTTTCTCTGGAGAAGGTAATAATGTTTGGACAAATACAACAGGAAGTGCCATTGCTGCAGGAACAGTTATTCAATTTGATGCTGCGGGTGGCGCAAATTTGGGAACAGGAGGCTTAAATTCTGGATTAGGGTCAACAGGAGAGCAGTTATTTGCATATCAAGGAACATTAACTTCACCAACTTTTGTGGCTGGCTATACATCTGGAACAGTAATTACTACTGGTGTTACCGCAGATACTTCAACATATGTACCTGCAGGTTTAACAAGCGGAACTAATTTTGTGGCCTTGGGAGGCACATTTGGTTCTTCTTATGTAACAGCTGCAACACACAATAGAAGTTTAGCAGATATGAGAAGTCATATTCATACTTTTGCTAATGGTAATTTAACAACAGGGACATCTACTCCCACCGACGGAAATTGGCCTACCTATACCTTCAATATCTCAAACGATTGGATTGGAGCAAACGGAAACTGGAATACGGCTGGAAACTGGAGTTTTGCCACAGTACCTTCAAGCAGTGACCACATTACCATTTCATCAGGTAGCCCGGTTATGGACGTTGATTACACCTTACCAGTAGGAAAGACATTAACCCTTAGTGGAACAGGGGGTTTAACCATAAATCCAGGTAAAGTATTAACCATTGCAGGAACAGCAGATTTTAACGGAAAAGCTGTAACTTTCAAATCAGACGCTACGGGTACTGCTAAGTTAGGGACATTAACCGGAACGCTTTCAAACGCTACTAATGTGAAAGTTGAACGCTACATTCCTTTAGGCAAACGCGCCTTTAGATTATTAAGTCCGGCGGTAACCACAACAACTTTTATCTCAGGTAACTGGCAAGGACAAACGCACATTACTGGTGGGGCTTCAGGAGGATTTGATATTACTGAAACTAATAATCCTTCGATGTATACCTACAATAACCAAGTAGCCAATGGCACAGGTTGGGCACAAATTGCCAACACCGATGCAACCAATTTAACGGCAGGGGTAGGATATAGAGTTTTAATTAGAGGAGACAGAACGGCTACAAATATAACTGCAGCTTCAGCTGATGCTATGAATGCAGCCATTACATTAAGCGCTACAGGAACCTTAAGAACAGGAGAGGTTGCCTTAAGTTCAAGCAGCACACCAGCAATTAATAATCAACCAAATACAGCAACTACTATGGGTTATAGTTTAGTGGGTAACCCCTACCAAAGTGCAGTAGATTGGAATGCCGTAACAAAATCTGGTATTGATGCTACGTATTATGCTTGGGATCCTAATATGGGTACATCCATACAAAGAGGACGTTATGTTTCTTTTAACGGTACGGTTAACAGTGTGATTGATGGTGATGGTAGGTCGTCAAATGTAGGTCAATACATTCAACCAGGTCAAGCTTTTTTCGTAAAGAATACTGTTTCAGGAACAGCAGGTACACTAACCTTCCAAGAAGCACACAAAGCGACAACGAATGCCAATGTATTCAGAACCGCTACTACTCCTACTTTGGGGGTAGCGTTATATGATCCTAATGAATTGGCACTAGGCGGGTATCCAATAGATGCTATGAAAGCTGTTTTTGGTTCAGAGTACACAAACGAACTAGGACTAGGTGATGCTACAAAATTAGAAGCAGCTGGCGAAAACATCGCATGGATTAGAAACAATACTAAACTAGCCATTGATGCAGCGGCACCAGTAACTACATCAGATGAATTAGTAATGAAAACCATGCGTTTAGGAGCGAATAAAAATTATACGTTTAAAATTCAAACATCTAATTTTGATACTGCTTTAACTCCTTATTTGGTAGATAATTTCTTAAACACACAAACAGAGATTACTACTTCACAAGCGTTTTTAGCCTCATTTGCAACCACAAGCAATGTGGCATCTTATAGCGAAAACCGTTTTAAAGTAGTATTTAATCCTTCTACAGTATTGAATAACGACCAATGGGATGCTAAATCACTGCGTATTTATCCGAATCCAGTGGTGGACAATCAGTTTACAATTGGCGTGTCATCGTCAATTACGTACAAAGTAGCTATTACCATTTACAATATTATAGGTCAATCGGTTTACAAAGTAAGCGCTACGCCAATAAACAATTCAATCCTAGTTCAGCCAAATGTTGAATTAAAAGCTGGGGTTTATATGGTAGA
>Ga0209443_1000086_pt1 | contig 55956 bp, 51 predicted proteins | sample LauGreBMM110DCMD_2_FD_187571 | JGI IMG/M metagenome (GOLD analysis project Ga0209443, IMG submission 187571) | Freshwater lake microbial communities from Lake Michigan, USA - Su13.BD.MM110.DCMD (SPAdes) (version 2) | ecosystem: Environmental > Aquatic > Freshwater > Lake | place: Lake Michigan... | reverse complement strand
CTAATATTCTATTTTTATAGGCATTATCGGTAAAACCGGAAGCATAACGGATAATTTGTTGTAAATTTTCCCCGTTGATGACTTCAAAAATACCTGGGCGTTTGATTTCCCCTTCAAGCGTGATTCTGCCTTCGAAACTAGGAATACGAATCACATCGTTATCGGTTAAAGAAATGTTATCGCTTTGATCTCCCTTGGTTAAAAAGCGATACAAATCGATCGTGCGAATCACTTTATTATTTCGAATCAATTCGATTTTTCGGTAACTCCCAATATCGCTTGGACCCCCCGCCACATGCAAGGCATTGTATACGGAGCTCATGGCACTAAGTCTATAATTTCCCGGTTGTTGCGCTCCAATAATGGTCACCAAAATGGTGCGGTAGTTGGACACACTTACTGAAAATTTGCTGTTTCCCAAGGCAAGCGTAGTATAAATGCGGCCCACTTGTTTTTGTAGTTTACTCTTTACGCCATCAAACGGTAAGCCACTAACAAAAACTTCTCCTACATTAGGGATGTTTATTGTACCATTTTTAGATACCGATCCCGAAAAGGCAAATTGTTGGATGCCATACACATTCAAGTCCAATTGATCGCCAGGCCCTAAAACATAATTGGGTGGTGTAGGCATGTTTTGATTCGGCTCAAACGATAAACTTTTGGAAGTAAACAATTCCGATCCAAATACTACGGCATTTTTCGCAGCCAATACACTTCCTTCTTGGGTGGTTCCGGATGCTTTTTTTTGTTCTACTTTGACCTCTGTTGGAACAGCGCCATTAGATTGTAAACGTATTTTTAATTGCATAAATTCAGCGGCCGACATCCCTTTGGCTAGAGCCAAGGGTTCTGCTTGCTCTAAGGTCATTTGGTTGGCTTTGAGTTCTTTGCCAATTTTTGCGATTTCAGCCTCCGAAAATTGAGCGGCTTTAACCTGACTCAAATCTTCTTTTAAAAATTCTTGTCCAAAAGAAAAGGTGCTCAATAAGCCGAATAAACAAACAATTAAAATACGCTTCATGTGTTGAATGATAATGGTTTTTGTGCTGCAAATATAATAAAAACTTTAATAGGTACCAAAAGAGTATAATTATTGAAAATTGGCTATTTGGCAAATTATTGGCCGGGGTTTCGGAAATAAACCAAGTATAAAACATAACTACTTAAGACCAATTAAAAAATAAATTCTTCAATCAACATTTGAAAGCGAGTGATAGTGATCGCACTTTTTTTGCTATATTTCAAAAAAAAGTTTGAAATAAAAAAAATAAGAGTACTTTTGTTATTCAATAAAACTAAAATTTGTGTTAGCCAACTTAATTACATCCAAAACCCGTATGCGCTTGCTGGTGAAATTTTTCATCAACGCCGCCAATGAAGGGTATTTGAGAGGATTGGCAACCGAAATGCACGAAAATACCAATGCCATTAGAAAGGAGTTGAATAACTTATCAGAAGCTGGGTATATTCTTCGTGAAGAACAAGATTCGAAAGTGATCTACCGTGCCAACAAGCAACATCCATTTTTTTCATTGCTCCAACAAATTGTTCGCAAACACATTGGGTTGGACGAAATCATTGAGGCGGTGGTCAGCCGAATGGGAGAGGTACAACGCGTTTTTTTGATTGGCGATTATGCCAAAGGAATAGATTCAGGTGTGATAGAAGTAGTGATAGAAGGAGGAGAGATCCACCACCACTATTTGGAACAATTGAAAGAAAAAATAGAAAAAGAAATTCAAAAAACCATCCTATTTCAAGTCACGCAACGATTTGAAGGGGATGGTTTGTTGGTTTTCGAACAAGTATAAAAGTACCCACGTTACAAGAGCTTGGTTGGAACACTTACTGTGACTGACCAGGCGAAGCCGTGGAGATTTTTTAATTTGAAAATTAGTTAATTTGAAAATTTGTCCCTAAACGCAGCCCAACGGAGTGTTGCTAAAATTAAAAATGTTTCTTAAACATTAAAACAAAAAGTGAATAGTCAAAAATCAAAATGATAATTATCAATTATTACTATCAATTAAAATGCCTTTGCTATTAAAATAAGTAAAAACCAAAATTAAAATTAATAATTATCAACTATAATATTGTCAATTATCAATTAATAATCAAAATATGGAAAACGACGAAATCACCCTAAAAGAGCTGCTACAAAAAGCCAAAGAATGGTACTCTTACCTACTTTCTAAATGGAAAACGATTATATTCGCTGGTATAATTGGAGCGTTAATAGGCCTAGGATATTCTTTTTACAAAAAACCCATATACACCGCCACATTAACCTACGCCTTAGAAGACGGTAAAGCTTCTGGTGGTGGATTAGGAAGTTTGGCCAGTTCATTTGGATTCGACATTGGTGGAGCTACTGGAAACAGCGGGGCTTTTACAGGCGCCAACTTAATGGAATTATTCAAATCGCGGGCTATGGTAGAACAAACCCTATTGTCACCTGTGACGCAGAATAAGACTACCATTTCCTTGGCCGAAATGTACATCCAAGACAAAAATTGGCGAGAAAAATGGAATGAAAAACCCGCTTTAAAAAGTATTGTATTTTTACCCAATTCTGACAGAACGAAATTTACCAGAGCTCAAGACAGTATTTTTGGGGTAATTTATTTGGATTTATTTAAAAATGCCCTTACAATTGAGCAAAAAGACAAAAAAGTGGCCATTGGAACCATTACCATGAAAGACACCAACGAATATTTTGCGAAACAGTTTAATCTGGCTTTGACTCAAACGGTTATCAATTTCTATATGGAAACCAAAAGTAAACGTGCTAAAGAAAATATGGAAATTTTAGTACGTCAAACAGATTCTATTCGTCGCGAATTGAATGGCGCCATTACCGGTGTAGCGGTAGCCAATGACGATACCTTCGGACTCAATCCAGCTCTAAACGTAAAGCGTGTGCCTTCTGCAAGACGACAAGTAGATGTGCAAGCCAATACTGCAATTTTAACTGAATTAGTGAAACAAACAGAACTCGCTAAAGTAACTTTGCGCAAAGAAACCCCATTAATACAAGTGATAGATCAGCCCATATTGCCATTGCCTAAAGAAAAATTCGGAAAAGCAAAAGGAATAGTATTAGGAGGCATATTAGCAGGATTTTTAGTAATTCTAGCTCTAATAATTAAAAGAGTACTAAATAATTTAAAGCAATGAAAATTCTAATAACTGGAGGAGCAGGTTTTATAGGTTCCAACCTTTGTGATTATTTTATTGAAAAAGGAAATGAAGTAATATGTTTAGATAATTTTGCAACCGGACATTTGCATAATTTGAATGGTGTAATCAACAATCCAAATTTCACTTTAATTGAAGGGGATATTAGAAATATTGAAGATTGTCAAAAAGCAGTGTTTGGAGTAGATTATGTTTTGCATCAAGCGGCTTTGGGATCGGTGCCTCGTTCAATTAAAGATCCTATTACTTCTAACGCAGTTAATGTTTCGGGTTTTTTAAATATGTTAACCGCAGCTCGTGATGCTAAAGTAAAACGATTTGTATATGCAGCAAGTTCATCTACTTATGGAGATTCGGAAGGATTACCTAAAGTTGAAGAAGTAATTGGCAAGCCTTTGTCACCTTATGCCATTACTAAATATGTGAATGAATTATATGCTGAAATATTTAGTAAAACCTATGGTATTCAAACGATAGGTTTACGTTATTTTAATGTTTTTGGTAGAAAACAAGATCCAAATGGTGCTTATGCAGCTGTGATACCCTTGTTTGTAAAACAATTGATGAATTATGATAGCCCAGTTATTAATGGTGACGGTAATCACTCGAGAGACTTTACCTATATTGACAATGTAATCCAAATGAATGAATTAGCCATGTTAACTAATAATCCAGAGGCAATAAATACGGTTTATAATACTGCTTATGGAGATAGAACAACGCTCACGCAATTAGTGCAGTTATTAAAAAATAATTTAGCGCAATTTGATCCTAAAATTGCTGAAGTAGAAGTAGTACATGGGCCAAATAGAGCCGGAGATATCCCACATTCCTTGGCGAGCATTGATAAAGCAAAAAATAATTTAGGATATAATCCTCAATATTCTATAGAGAAAGGTATTAAAGAAGCAGTATCTTGGTACTTTCATAATTTAAACTAATACATTTTATGAATAAAATAGCAGTTATTGGCTTAGGCTATGTAGGTTTACCTTTGGCACGTTTATTTGCTACAAAATATAATGTAGTAGGTTTTGATATCAATCAAACCCGAATAAATGAGCTTCAAAACGGGCATGATGCAACATTAGAAGTTGAGGATAAAATTTTGAAAGCCGTTTTAAAATGGAATAATAACGAAGATAACGGACTTTATTGTTCATTTGATTTAGCAGATATTCAAGACTGTAATTATTACATAGTAACTGTTCCTACTCCAGTTGACAAAAATAATCGTCCCGATTTAACACCTTTATTCAAAGCTAGTGAAACAGTAGGTAAGGTATTAAAAAAAGGAGATATTGTTATTTATGAATCTACAGTATATCCTGGAGCAACCGAAGAAGAATGTATTCCTGTATTAGAAAAAATTTCAGGTTTAAAATTCAATGTTGATTTCTTTGCTGGCTATTCACCAGAGCGTATTAACCCTGGAGACAAAGAGCATACAGTAGATAAAATTTTGAAAGTTACTTCAGGTTCCACACCAGAAATAGGTATTGTAGTAGATGATTTGTATAAAAGTGTAATTACTGCAGGAACTCATTTAGCACCAAGTATTAAAGTAGCCGAAGCTGCTAAAGTGATTGAGAACTCTCAAAGAGATATAAACATTGCTTTTGTTAATGAGTTAGCGAAAATTTTTAATTTAATGAATATTGATACCCATGCCGTTTTAGAAGCTGCTGGGACTAAGTGGAATTTTTTGCCGTTTAAACCCGGTTTGGTTGGAGGGCATTGCATAGGGGTTGACCCCTATTATTTAGCACAAAAAGCACAAGAATTAGGGTATCATCCTGAAATTATTTTAGCAGGTCGTCGTTTAAACGATAGTATGGGAGAATATGTTGCTTCTCAAATAATCAAGTTAATGATAAAAAAAGGTATTATTGTAAAAGGTGCTAATTTGTTAATGTTGGGGATTACTTTTAAAGAAAATTGCCCCGATGTACGTAACACCAAAATTGTAGATGTAATTTCCGCTTTAAATGACTATGGTATTGAAATTACAATTTACGATCCATGGGCAAGTGCTGAAGAAGTATTGTATGAATATAATCTAAATATTTCTAAAGATAAACCTCTGAGACAATTTGATGCAGTTGTATTAGGTGTAGCTCATAATGAATTTTTAAATTTAGACATTACTTCCTTTGTCGATAATGGGGTTGTTTATGATGTAAAAGGAATTTTAGACAAGAAAATAATATCTAATAGATTATAATTTCTGACCACGCCTTTATTAGGTTTATAATAAATTATTTTAAAAAATTATTCGCTAATTTAAAATAGAATATAAATATTTCAACTGTTATCAAAAAATGCAAATAACTAAAAAAGATATATTGTGGAATTATGCTGCAACCTTTCTTAAAATTGCTTCTGGAGTATTACTACTCCCATTAATTTTAAAAAAAATGCCTGCTGAAACTGTAGGTGTTTGGGCTGTATTTATGACTATTACTTCCTTTGTGTCTATACTTGATTTTGGATTCGGACCATCTTTTATACGAAATATCACATATGTATTTAGTGGAGTGAAATCTCTTAAGAAAATAGGTTTTGAAACAGTAAATAAAGAAAACAATATTATTATTGACTATGGGTTGCTTAAAGGATTGATTTCTACAATGAAATTATTTTATTTACGAGTAGCATCGTTTTTGTTTTTTTTGCTTTTAACTCTAGGTACTTATTATATATATATGTTATTAGATGAATATAAAGGGAATCAATTAGAAGTTTATATTTCTTGGTTCTTGTTGTGTTTAATTAATACATATAATCTTTTTTCATTATATTATGATGCATTATTACAGGGAAAAGGATTAATAAAAAAGTCAAAGCAAATTCAAATAGTTGGACAAGCAATTTATCTTTTTGTAGCTGTATTATTTATAATGCTTGGAAATAGTCTTATAGCTATTGTTTCTGCACAATTAGTTTCAGTAATTATTGTTCGATGGCTATCATATCGTAGTTTTTTTACTAAAAAAATGAAAATAAATTTAATTCGTGCAAAAGCTCGTTCAAGAAATGAAATTTTTTCTGCAATTTATCCAAATGCTATCAAAATTGGATTAACATCACTTGGTAGTTTTATGGTTCAAAAATCTTCAATAATTATTGGATCTTTATTTATTTCATTGCAAGATCTTGCAAGCTATGGGATTTCAATGCAATTTATTGGACTAATTGCTGTTTTTTCCGGAATATATTTAGCTACATTTCAATCTAAGATTGCGCAATTGCGGATAGAAAAAAATATTACAGAAATTAAACAACTATACTTAAAAGGCAAATTAATTCTTTTATTCACATACATTCTAGCCGGAAGTGGTTTAGTTATTCTAGGATCATGGGTTTTAAAATTTATGGATAGTCAAACTCAAATTTTACCAGTAAGTATGCTTGTTGTATTATTAGTTATTTCATTTCTAGAGAGCAACCATTCATTGGCAGGTAGTATTCTTTTAAGTAACAATGAAGTTCCGTTTTTTAAGGCATCGATGTTAGCAGGTATAGTTACAGTTGTATTATTATTGTTAATGTTTAGTTTGACTGATTTAGGTATTTGGACTATGATTTTGGCTCCTGGTTTGGCTCATTTATATAACAATTGGAAATGGCCATACGAAGTGAATAAACAATTAGAAATATCATTTTTTGATAATAATAAAGCATTTGTAAATATTAAAAAATCAATTAAAAATGGAAATAGAAATAGAAAAAGAACAATTATCTAATGAATTATATTGTCAAGCTTATGAAATGGAAGCAATGGCGGATTTGTTAATTAGGAAAGAGACTGAAAGATGGGTTTCAGGTTTTGCAGATATGATAGTTGAGAAAGAACATTCTTCTAGATATAACTGGATCCTGAAGTATGTTAAAAATAAAAGAGTACTTGACATTGCTTGTGGAGTTGGAAAAGGTTCGTATATATTAGCAAAAAACGGAGAAGCTAAAGAAGTAATAGGTTGTGATCTAAATGACAGAGCAATAAAATATGCATCAATCCGTTATAAACATCCTAAGATTACATTTGTTTCAGATGATGCTCAAAAATTCACAAATGAAAATAATTTTGATGTAATAGTAAGTTTTGAAACAATAGAACATTTACCTAATGTTGATCAATTTCTGAAAAGTATAGATAATTTGCTTAGTTCAAATGGATTATTTTTTGTTTCCACTCCTTTATCTAGTATCCCCCATGATACAAATCCTGTAAATCCATATCATATCCAGGAATGGGACTTTAACGAGTTTGAAAAATTACTTTCAAAATATTTTGAAGTTGATGAAACTTATTTGCAATTAAGAAAAGATAATTTTAGTTTTTTTCCATATTGGAAAATCTGGATTAAAAATAAAATTCTTAGTTTCTTTGAAACAAAAAAAGTATCTGATATAAAAAATAATTATCTTGATAAAATTAATGCTATGAATCCTGTAAAGTTTGAAAAAAAAGATTCAATACTTTTAAATAATTTATATGGGATAAGTGGTTATCAAATTTTTGTACTTAAGAAAAAATAAAATGAAAAAATCATTAGTTTTTTCATTCACTGATTCGGGATTGTTTTCTGAAATTAACAATTTATTATTAACTGTACTTTATTGTAAAAAGAACGGTTATGATTTGTTAATAGATTATAGCTCATTAAGATGTATTAGTAAAATCCATTTAAAAAATATTTTTTTATTAGATGATTATAATACAATTAATGATGTTATTATAACATCTGCGTCAACGCGAAGTATAAATACTTATATATCTAGACAATCAGGATCAAAAAAAATAATGTATTTAATTAAATATTATTTTCATATTATTAGATTTTATATATCTTCAAACATACATAATTATAATTATGAGTTGTTTCAAAATCATTTTAATAAAATAAGGGAATTAAGATTGTCATTAAGTGAAAATGATAAAAATTTTATATTTCAAACTGTTGATAATATTTGGAATTTTGATTCTTTTTCTGCGTCTACAATTCATACAAATTTTGTTGGAGCTCATATTAGAAGAGGAGATAAAATAACTGAAACTGAATTTATTTCTTTAGATTTATTTTATAGAGAGATTATAGATAAATGTAAAATAAACAACACTAAAAATGTGGTTTTGTTTACTGATTTTTTGGGTGATGGAATCAAATTGAAAGATATGTTATTTGGTTACAATGTTAAGGTTAAATCTTTAGATGAGGAGGGTTATTTTCATGAAGAGTTTTTAAAGCAATCAGATATAACAAAGAATGATAAAACTTTGAAATTATGTAACATTGTACATGAAATGTCTTTAGCTACTCATTTTATAGGTTCAAATGATGCAAACCTTTCAGCTTTTATTTGTTTGCTGAGAAAAGGTAAAAAAATTACTGATTTACGAGATGGTGGTTTAATTATATACTAATTCAATATATTAATGATTTGTATTCAATTAAATGGTGGTTTAGGAAATCAAATGTTTCAATATGCATTGGGAAGATCATTAGCAATTGTTAATAATTGTGATTTGCTTTTAGACACTACAATTTTATCAACAAAAACTCATTCGAAAGTTGAAATTGCCCGGGATTTTGAGCTTGATATTTTTAATATTGTAGCGAAAGTGGCTACTAAAAATGAGTTGCGAATACAAAAACCACTTTTGTTTAAATTATTAAACACTATTGTGTATAAGATTGGTTTTCATGGGATTACTCTACCTAATTATTATATTGAACAACAATTTTCTTTTGATAAAAAAGTATTAAATGTAGATAAAAGTTGTTTTTTGTCAGGTTATTGGCAAAGTCAAATGTACTTTGAATCTATATCATCTATTATTCGAGATGATTTTAAATTCCCGATAATTGAGGATTCTTTAAATCTTAGTGTTTTAACTAAAATGAAGCAATCAAATTCGGTAAGTATTCATTTGCGTAGAGGTGATTTTTTAAATATCAAAACACATAGTATACATGGAACTTGCTCAATTGAGTATTATCAAAGATCAATTTCATACATGGAAAAAAATTTATCCAATCCTGTTTTTTTTATTTTTTCAGATGATATATATTGGGCTAAAGAAAATTTAAATGTTACTATTAATTCATTTTTTATATCCGGAAACAATGGGGATAAATCATACATTGATATGCAATTGATGAGTAATTGTAATCATAATATTATAGCCAATAGCAGTTTTAGCTGGTGGGGTGCTTGGTTGAATTCAAATGCTGATAAAATTGTTATTGCACCTAAAAAATGGTTTTCAGACAAAAAAATGAATGCCCAAACGGATGATTTAATACCTACGGAATGGATAAGAATGTAGTATCGCCTAAGCCGACCATTTCTATTATAGTGCCTGTTTATAATGTTGAGAGATTTTTAAACAGATGCTTGGATTCTATTTTTGAACAACGATTTCCGTTTCCTTTTGAAGTAATTGCAGTTGATGATTGTTCTACGGACAATAGCCTTGAAATCCTCAAAGAATATCAAAAAACTGAAAGTAGACTTATTATTTTAGAACATAATATTAATAAAAAGCTTTCTTGTGCACGTAATTCAGGTATTGTTGCATCCACTGGCGAATACATTATGCATGTGGACTCTGATGATTGGTTGTTGCCTAGTGCATTAAAAGAATTGTATCATATAATTTCAGATCATAAAGTAGATATTGTAGTGTTTAATTATGTACGTGAAAATGAATTAGGAATTAAAACAAATATTGAGATTATCAAGAATAACACAATTATAACAGAAAAGAAAGAAATTACTGATTTGTTTGTTGGTGCTTGCTGGAATAAAATTGTTAAAAGGGAATTATTAAACGACTTAATTTATGGAAAAGTGGGATTGAATTCTGAGGAAGATTTAATCTACTCGTCTGAAGTTTTGTTCAAATCAAAATCAATATATCTTTCATGTGGATATTATTATTCCTATTTTATAAATTCAACATCAATCACAAATTCAATTAGTCCAGTTAATTTTTTAAAAACTAAACATATTACTCTAAGTCAATTGGAATTAATTTTTAATAAATATAATGTGGATAGATATTATATAAATTATTATTTAGACTATTTTGAAAAATGGATCTACATAGAATTTGCAAAATTACATTTTTGGTACAAAGGTAACTTTGAGGAAGTTTCGGAATTAGTAAATTCTTTTAGAAAATCTCCGATTGTTATAAGAGAACGTGCTCTTAAATTAGAATTAGCAGTAAATAATAAGAGAAAATGTTTGATAGAAGTGTATAATAGATTTGGATTTAAAATGGCTTTATCCATATATATTAAAAGTTTGTTTAAAAAATGATAAAATTATTTTTAGTTAATAATATATTATGTGTGGATTAGTTGGATTTATTGATTTCTCATGTGAAACTGATCAGCGAGTTTTAAACTTAATGTCATCTACTCTAATTCACAGAGGTCCCGATGCAGAAGGTGATAAATTGTTTTTTGAGAGTGAATGTACTATTGGTTTTGCACATAGGCGACTTTCAATTATTGATCTTACAGAGCTAGGTAACCAGCCACTGGTTTATAAAAATTTTACAGTTGTATTTAATGGTGAAATTTACAACTACAAAGAAATCAAAGAATCGCTTATTAAATTAAATCATGTATTTAACTCAGAATCAGATACAGAAGTTATTTTACATGCTTATGAAGAGTGGGGTATAGACTGTGTTTCTTTATTTATCGGAATGTTTGCAATTGTTATTCACGATGCTGTAGAGAATAAAATAGTCTTAATTAGAGATCGTATGGGGGTAAAACCATTGTTTTACTACTGGGAAAATAATTTATTTCTTTTTTCTTCTGAATTGAAAGCTTTTCATTCACATCCGAGATTTAAAAAAATAATTGAAAAGTCTGCAGTTAAAAGTTATTTTGAATTTGGATATATCCCAGGTCCTATAAGTATTTTTAAAAATACATTCAAACTTGATCCTGGTCACACTTTAGTGTTTGATTTAAAAAATAAAAATTTTGAACTTTCAAATTATTGGGATGTAAGTGATTATTTTAAGAAAGATAAACTTGATATTAGTTATTCTGAAGCGAAACAAAAAATCCACGACTTATTGATTTCGTCTTATAACTACAGGATGGTTTCAGATGTGCCTGTAGGTGTTTTTTTGAGTGGGGGATATGATTCTACATCAGTAGCCGCGATTATACAAGAAACAGGTGGGGCTAAAAAATTGAAGACATTTACGATTGGCTTCGAAGATGGAAATAATGAAGCACCTTTTGCAAAAGATATTGCTAATCACCTTGGGACTGATCATAATGAATGGTATTGTACCTCTAAGATTGCACAAGAAGAAGTTTTGAAAATACCTTACTATTTTGACGAACCTTATGCCGATAGTTCTGCAATTCCAACTTTATTATTAAGTAGACATGCCAAAAGTCAGGTGTCAGTATCGTTATCTGCTGATGGAGGGGATGAAATTTTTGGAGGATACAAGGTATATAATGCCTATTTAAAAAGGTATTCTCATTTAAATTTGCTACCAAAATATAGTAGGAAAAGTATAGAAAAGCTTTCAAATTTCATTAATAAGAATTTTGATATAAAAAATGAAAGACTTAAACATAGTTTATATGTTTTGAGTACTATATATAAAACAAATTTAGATATTGATCCAGTTAAATTATTTAAAAGTTATTCCATTCGAAACCCTTCTGAAATTGAAATGCTATTTAAACATGATTTCGAGTCTAGTATTTCAGTATTTGATAAAGACTTTAGTAGTTTTAGCGACTTATTATCAATTCCATTAACAATTGATACAAAATTATATTTATGTGATGATATTTTAACAAAAGTTGATAGGGCGACAATGGCTAGTTCATTAGAAGGTAGAGAGCCAATTCTAGATCATAGATTGGTTGAGTTTGTTGCGCAAATTCCAAGTGAATATAAAAAAGATAAAATAATCCTCAAAGACATTGTTCATGAGTACGTTCCTTTGGAATTAATGAATAGACCAAAAAGCGGTTTTTCTATACCACTTAAAAAATGGTTAAAAGGAGATTTAAAGTTTCTTATCGATCATTACTTGAATAATAAATCCTTAATACGTTCAGGTATTTTCAACATTGAATACATAGAACAGATAAAATTAAAATTTCATAATGACAAAAATGCTAATGAAGAATTAATATGGAAGTTAATTCAGTTTCAAATGTGGCATGAAAAGTGGTTTGGGAAAGAAGAAATTATATAGGTTATGATTATTTTAAAAAGTAAAGTTTATCACAATTACCTTGAAATACTAGCTTATGTTTTTGTTTTTTCGTTATGTTTTGACAAATTAAATATTTTCGGAATTAATTTAGATTACTTGTTTACAAAAATAACAATGTCTTTATTGATTTTTTTTTCACTCTTTGATTTGAATTTTTGGAATTTTAGTAATAAATATAGTAAGTATACTTTAATATTACTTTTATACTTTGTTACACTTACTCTTTCTAGTTACCTAAATATATCTTTAGGATATACATCTTATTTTGATTATTTGTTTTTTCTTAACATACTCGTTTTTCATTCACTTGTGAATATTTTTTCTAGACGAAGTGATATCATTAAAAACGCCTTATTTTATTTTTGTATTGGGAATATAGTTTTAACTTTTTTTTATTTTTTAGGTATTGGGCAGGTAGATATGCCTGACGAATTAGAAGGAAGGGCCACTATATTTGGCTATAATCAAAATTTTCTTGGTTTAAGTTTAACTGTTTCCGCGTTAGTAATTTTACATAATTTGTACGTTCAAAAATATAATTTAATAAAGAAATTATTTTTTATTATTTGTTTTCTGTTAGTTACCTATTTTATGGTTACCACTGGTTCACGTACTGCTTTTGTAGCATTTGTTCTAGGGTTGAGCATGATGCTCATATTGAATAATAAAATAAGCGCGATTTCTAAAATTGTTTTTTTTCTTATTTTCTTTACTGTTGGTTTTTTTTTAATTATATTTTTTTCAGAAGAATTCACTTTATCCCAGAGATTAACTGATTCTTTTGTAACAGGAGATACTGCTGGCAGGGATGTTATTTGGTCTGGGTTATTTTATTTTTTTTCAGATTATATTTTGCTTGGTGTTGGTAAAACAGGTTATGCAAGAATTATTGGCGATTTAAGCCCACATAATGTTTTAATAGAAATTTTTATTTACACAGGTTTAACAGGGTTATTTATATTTGTTTATTTAATAAAGTCTTTTTTTACAAACATATTGAAAGTATATAAAAATCAGAAAAACATATTGCCCTTAATTATTTTTATTCCTTTTTTTGGTATTCTGCTAACGGGTCAACTATTTGATCAGAAATTGATTTGGTTTTTTATGGCTTGCTTGACTCAAATCCCCAATAATAGTTTGTCTAATGAGTAGCCGAATAAAAGTAGTTTTTTTTATTGATAGTTTTAGAGTCGGCGGTATGCATCGACAGGTATACTTAATTGTTAAAAATTTAAATATTACCAAATTTGAACCAATTATTATTAGTCAAAGTCAGTATGGGGGATTTAAAGATGAGTTTCTAAACTTAGGATTTAAGACTTATAATTTAGGATGGAAAAGTCGATATAGTTTTTTTTTAATACTTTATCGATTTATTAAGATTTTGCGAAGTGAAAAGCCTGAAAATATTTTTATTACTCAGGTTCCGAATTTTATATACTTTTTAATTGCAAAGTTTTTTTTGTCATTTCAAATTAAACTAATTGGTTCGTTTAGAGCTTTAAATTTTTGGATTGGATATAAAGGTAAAATCTATGCTTTTATTGAGGTTTATATTGCAAAGGTTTTTTATAATTCATGTGATTATATTACTGCAAATTCAAAAGCTCTTGTAAATCATTATAACTCAGTTTTAGATGTAAAAATTAATAAGCCTATTTTATGTGTTTATAATGGTTTTGATTTTGAAATAAATGATTTTAAATCTACCAAAAGTGAGTTATTTGGCAAATATAAAGACGATTTTATTGTTATTATGGCTGCTAGATTAGACCCAATGAAAGACTTTGACACATTTATTAAAGCCGCGTATATAGTTTGTGCTAAAAATACAAAAATCAAATTCTTTTTACTAGGTGATGGAATTTTAATGGATCCGCTAAAAAACACGATAAATAATATGGGTTTACAAGATAGTATCTTTCTACTTGGAGAAGTATCAAATGCATCAGAATATATTCGCTTTGCAAATATTTCTGTATTGTCAACTTTTGGGGAGGGGCTTTCCAATACAATTTTGGAGTCTATGTTCTTAGGTATACCTTGTATAGCTACAAAAGTTGGGGGCAATATTGAGTTATTGAATGACAAAAGAGGGATATTGGTAAATGAAAGAGATGAGTTTTCTCTAGCCGATGCAATTTTATTGCTTTTTAAAGAAAATACATTGAGAAAAATTTTGAGTCAAAATGCCAAGATTTATTTGACTAATAACTTTGCTATTGCACCTATGGTAAATGAATATGAGATTTTATTTTCAACCGTTAGTAAAATTTAGTCCTACATTACACAATTAAAATTAAATGAAAAATAAAATCAATCTTTTTAATAATAGAGTTGCTTTAATTGAACCATCTGGTGGTTTTTCAGGAATGCAATATTATAATATGGGGATGTTTGAAGGACTTAAAACAAATGGAGTAAGTCCATTTCTTTTTACATCTTCAAGCGAAAAATTTTTAAATTCTAACATTGAAAATATATATAATTATTTTGATAAAGTTTGGAAATCTCCTTATTTTATTACAAAATTTTATTTTTACATTATTGGATTAATTAAAAGTATTATTAAAGCAAAAAAAGAAAAATGTCACATTGTGCATTTACATCAGTTTCATCTTGACAGCAATCTTATTCTTACAATCATATTTTGTAAAATATTTTTCAATAGGCTTGTATTAACTGTTCATGAATGTCGACTCTTTTCAAAAAAAAAAAAAGGTATTAATATTATTTTTGCTTTTATTTTAAAATTATTAGTAAATAAGTTTATAGTTCATAACAAATTTAGTTCAACAAAATTTTCTAGTAAATTAAAAATAAATCCAATAATTATAAAACATGGTAGCTATATTAATTTTTATAATTCAAAGCCTTATGACCCATCTAATAAGAAATTTAATTTATTATTTTTTGGTTTGATTAAAGAGTCTAAAGGATTAGATGTTTTGCTTGAAAGTTTAGTGGTTTTAAAAAAAAATGATATTGCCTTTAATTTGATTATTGCTGGTAGACCTTGGCAAAATGATTTTTCTAAATATCAAAATATAATAGATAATAATAATTTAAATGAAAATATATCAACTCATTTACATTTTATTTCAGAGAATGATTTGATCACGTATTTTGAAAATTGTGATTTAGTTATTTTACCCTATAGAGAAATTTTTCAAAGTGGTGTGGTTCTCAAGGCGATGAGCTTGAAAAGAGCTGTTTTATGTTCTAATTTACCTGCATTTGAAGAATTAATTAATGATTCTTATAATGGATATATTTTTGAATCTGAAAATCCTCTATCACTCGCTGAAAAATTAATCAAAATAAATAACCAATCAGAAAAAATTGTGGATGTTGTTGAAGTAGCTTATAATATACTTAAGAGAGATTTTAGTTGGAATGATATAGGATTTAATTTAAAAAAATTATATATAAATTTATGAATACTAATAGATGCCCAAATTTACATAAATTCAAATCGTCAATTTTTGAATTCAGCAATAAACTATATAGTAAAAAAGAATGTGAGAATTGTGGACTTATTATCACCGAACCAAGTGATGGTTTGAGTTTAGATATATATGATTCAGGTCATTATGAAGTAAAAAAGTTCGTGATTGTACCTTTTATTATTAATCTATTTGATTATTTATATATTATAATGATTATGAAGTCAAAAGGATTGAAAAGGCATTCTTTTATTCTTGATTTTGGTTGTGGTAAAGGTTTTTTCTTGTATACACTAAAGTTGCTCGGTTATAAAAATATTTTTGGATTAGAAACTTCGAAAAGTAGAGCTGATTTTTCTCGGAGTATAAGTGGAGTTCATATTTCTGAAGAGTTTTATAGTTCAGGAAAAATATTAGATAGAAAGTTTGATCAAATTTCTTTAATACATGTTTTAGAGCATATTCCTAGTCCATTTTTATTCCTTGATAATATTATAGAGGGTGCTATTGAAAATAAAGGTTTTTTATTTATCGAAGTGCCAAATATAGATTCTTATTCTTCCAAAATAGCTAAGAACTATTGGGCCCATTTCACACCTCATTTTCACACAAATCATTTTACGATATCTTCATTTAAAAAATATTGTAATGATAGAAGTTTAAATTTTTCATTTGTAGGTACATTTTCATTTTACAATTCTGCGATGGGTATGACGTCTGCTATATTATCTCTATTTGGATATAAAGGAAGTATATTTGAAGATTTAAAAAGTAAGAAATTATTAATATTATTTTCGTTTATTATTTTACTTCCCCTTTCAATAATAATTGAACTAATACTTTCTTTATTGTTAAAAAAAGGATCGATCATTAAAATTATTATTTACAAATAGATGAAAAAAAAAATAGCTATTATTGGAACAAATGGTGTTCCATCAAAATATGGAGGATTTGAAACTCTTGTAGAATATTTAGTTAAGTATTTGGCAAATGATTATGAAATCACTGTTTTTTGTTCCACCAATCTAGTTGCCGAAAAAACAGATACTTATGAGGGGGTCAAATTGGAATATATTAACCTGGATGCCAATGGATGGCAGAGTATCTTTTATGATATTGTTTCAATATTTAAATCATACAAGCGATTTGATAAAGTTTTAGTATTGGGTTGCTCGGGCAGTATTATAATGCCATTCTTTATTAAATATAAATCTAAATTCATAATGAATTTGGGTGGTTTGGATTGGAAAAGGTCAAAGTGGGGCTACTTAACCCGTAAGTTTCTAAGATTATCAGAATTTATGGCTATTAAGTTTTCAGGTCATATAATTTCAGATAATCAGGGTATAAAAGAGTATGTCTTAAAAGAATATAAGCGGGATAGCTTTTTAATAACCTATGGTGGCGATCATGCTATAAAACAATCAATCAATCAATTAAGTATAGAAAAGTATCCCTTCTTACAAAAAGAATATGCTTTTACAGTAGCTAGAATTCAACCAGATAACAATATTGATATTATTTTGGATTCATTTGCAGATGATTCACTTTATCCTTTAGTATTTGTTGGTAATTGGGGTTATAGTACCTATGGAAAATTAACTAAAGAAAAGTATCTGAATAATCCAAATATAATTCTACTGGATGCTATTTATGATCAAAAAGAACTTAATATTTTGCGTTCTAATTGCAAAATTTATATACACGGTCATTCTGCTGGAGGTACTAATCCAGCTTTAGTAGAAGCAATGAATCTTGGTCTTCCAATATTGGCTCATAATTCGATTTTTAATAAACATACCACAAATTTTCAAGCTGTATATTTTAGTGATTCAAAAGATATTTTTGAAAAAATAAATAGTTTATCTAAAACTGATTTGTATAGTATTGGGGAAAGAATGAAGTCAATTGCTAAGAACAAATATAAATGGGAAATAATTGGCAGAGATTATGCTAAAGTATTTGATATAAAATAGAAAAATAAAATGAATAAAATTAAAATTGGTATAATTGGAATGGGTAGAATGGGGATTACCCATTTTTCGATAATTAACAGTCATCCTCAAGTAGATATTATTGCTGTAGCGGATACTTCAAAAATCACTTTGGATTTACTAAAAAAGTATGTTTCAGGTCTACAGGTCTTTAAAGATTATAAAGAATTGATAGAAACCGCAAGACCTGACGCCATTATAGTTTGTACTCCGCCAAGTTTACATTTTGATATTTGTAAATTGGCTTTTAAAAACAACATTCATGTGTTCGCCGAAAAACCTTTTACCGCTGACGTAAATCAAGCAAAAAGTTTGATGGAAATGTTTGCATCCAAAAATTTAATCAATCAAGTAGGTTATGTAAACCGATTTAATGATGTGTTTATTACAGTAAAAAAGTATATCGAGAATGGATTGATAGGTGAAATTATACGTTTTAAATCAGAGATGTTTAGCTGTACTGTTGCTAAAAAAGAACAAACTGAAAGCTGGCGTTCTCATGTTGGAAATGGTAGCGGAGCTGTTTACGAAATTGCTGCCCATGCTATTGACCTGGTAGATTATATAATTGGTAAGCCAGATAAAATCGTAGGTACAAGTATGAATAAATTTCTTTCAAAAAATGTGGAAGATATCGTGTCATCAACTTTTATCTATAAAAATGGTTGTTCAGGAACAATATACGTAAACTGGAGTGATACTAGTTATCGTAAGCCTGCCAATAAACTTGAACTATTTGGTTTAAAGGGTAAAATATTGGCAGATCAACATGGGATGAAAATCTTTTTGAATGATGATGATTCTAAGTCAGGTTATAAAAAAGGATGGAATACGGTTTATATAACTGATATATTCACTCCAGTGCCATTCTATGTCAGGGGAAATGAATTTACTAGACAGTTATACCATTTTGCAGACAGTATAATTGCTGGGGGAAAAGCAGGAATTTGTACTTTTGTAGATGGTTATAATGTGCAATATATTATGGATCAATTATTTATTGATGCCAAGAAAAATTCAATAAAATAATTATAATGGATAAGATAGATAAGATAGTTTTCGGTGATAATCAATTTTTTGGAATCAATCATATGTCGCAGGAAAAAGCGCAACAATTGTCCGAGAAGTTTTTTGACATAAACAATATTTATAAGGTTTATGATTTAGCTTTTAAAAATGGCATAGAGGCTGTTATGTTAAATAGTAATGATAGAGCTAAGGAAATTTGCAAACATTTTTGTGAAAATAAAAAAACACATGGTCATTTGGCTTGGTATCCCTCTATTCCTTATCCTCATAAGTATGCCAATCTAGTAAATGAGAAAGGAATTTTTCCAGCTATTAACGATGTGCTTTTTAGTAATAATTCTGCTCTTGGAGTTTTGGGTATGGTTGTAAAAGGAGGCAAGGCTGTAATTAGTAAAGATGCTATTGAGCTAATGAAGATGCTAGTTGATATGGAAGTTAAGATTTATAAAGGATTGGATGTAAAGGTTGTGTTTTTACAAAATATTGTTGTAGATTTAATCTTAGGTTATGGTATAAAAGATGTTTTTTATGAATATTGTGAGTACATCAGAAAAAAATATAATGCATTGCCAGGTCTTATTACCCAAAACATGCCCTATTTAAAAGCAAAATTGGAGGAGTGGGGAATAGAAGAGGTAGTGATATGTAGCTCCATCAACAAGATCGGTTATTTAATGTCACCCGATATACCATCTTATATGGAATCTATCCAAAATAATGATTCTAGCAAGTACCAGTTAATGGCTATGTCAACCCTTGCATCCGGTGCAATTCGCGCTACAGAGGCATATGAATTTATTAATTCGTTGAATATTCAATCTGTAGTATTTGGTGCTTCATCCGAAAAAAATATCCAAGAAACAATAAGCCTTATTAAATTATAATATCAAAAAAAATACTGTTTTAATTTAATGAATATTCATATAGTTTGTGTTAGTGGAATTAGTGGTTTTGTAGGTCAAAATCTTCAAATTTTTTTTAGTAATATTTACGATCTAGTACCGTTGAGTTATAGATATAGAACAAATCAGATAATTGAAATTTCGGGAAATGTAGTAATTCATCTTGCTGGTAAAGCGCATGATCTTAAAAAAGTTTCCAAACCACAAGAATATTACGAGGCAAATTTTGAATTAACTAAACAATTGTTTGATTCGTTTTTACAATCAAAAGCTACTATTTTTATTTTCATGAGTACAGTAAAAGCAGTTGCAGATAATGCCGAAGGAATAATTACTGAAGAAACCATTCCCAATCCTAAAACGCATTACGGAATTTCAAAAATGAAAGCGGAAAATTACATACTAAATCAACCACTTACTGAAGGAAAGCGAGTTTATATCCTGAGACCTTGTATGATTCATGGGCCAGGTAATAAAGGGAATTTGAATTTACTTTTTAGGTTGGTTTCTAAAAAAATTCCATGGCCATTAGGAGCTTTTGAAAATAAAAGGTCCTACTGCAGTATTGATAATTTGATGTTCATTTTTAAAGAGCTCATAGAAAGGGAAGATATTCCATCAGGAATTTATAATGTTGCTGATGATGAACCGCTTTCTACTAATGAATTAATCAATTTAATTGCACAATCACAAAATAGAAAATCATATGTTTGGAAAATTTCTAAAGGCATTATTGAAAGAATGTCCAAGTTAGGTGATATACTTCATTTACCTCTAAATTCTGAGCGTTTACAAAAGCTAACGGATTCATATGTAGTTAGCAACCAAAAAATTAAAGATGCAATTGATAAACCTCTGCCAGTTTCAAGTAGAGAAGGCTTAATAAAAACATTCCAATCCTTTAAATAATTATGATTCGTTTTTTTGATTTTATTTTTTCATTTTTTGGACTATTACTATTAAGTCCAATTATTGTACTCTTGTGGTTAATAGGTCTATTAGACACCGGTGCGCCTATTTTTGCTCAACAACGGGTAGGAAAATACAAAAAACCTTTTCAATTGTATAAATTTCGTTCCATGCATGTCAATACGAAATCAGTAGCCACGCATTTGGCCAACAGCAGTTCGGTAACTAAATATGGTGCTTTTTTACGAAAATCCAAACTTGATGAGTTACCACAATTGTTTAATGTATTGTTAGGTGATATGAGTTTAGTAGGGCCAAGACCAAATTTATTCAACCAAGTAGAGCTAATAGAAGAAAGAGATAAAAGAGGTGTCTACAACGTAGTTCCCGGTATCACTGGAGAAGCACAAATCAATAAAATTGATATGTCCACTCCGCAACTCCTTGCCGAGACCGATGCCCTAATGACCAAAAACCTTACCTTCAAAAAATACATTTTCTACATCATTGTTACCGTATTGGGTAAAGGTTCTGGAGATAGAATTAAAAAGTATTAAGTTAATTTTATTGCATACGTTGCGCTTATTAAAAAAATTGTCGATAGTATATTATGACAAAAAATAAAATCTGGCTTTCTTCTCCTCACCTCAATGGCTCCGAACAAAAATATGTTCAAGCTGCTTTTGATACCAATTGGATTGCCCCGCTAGGACCCAATGTAGAGGGATTGGAGTTGGATTTAGAAAGCTATTTAGAGGAATCTTCATTAGTTGGTGCCTTAAGTTCAGGTACTGCCGCCATTCATTTGGGTTTGATTCTTTTAGGAGTAACCAAAGACGATACTGTTTTAGTACAAACGCATACTCACAACGCCTCGGTTAACCCAATACTTTATCTAGGCGCCACCCCCATTTTTATTGATAGCGAAGTCCAAACTTGGAATCTCTGCCCGGTTGCATTAGAAGAAGCAATCATAGAAAGTATAAAAAAAGGAAAAAAGCCCAAAGCCATTATTGCTGTCCATTTGTATGGCATGCCGTATCAAATAGAGGCCATTAGAGCGATAGCCGATAACTATCAAATTCCCATTTTGGAAGACAGTGCGGAGGCCTTGGGGAGTAATTACAAAGGGCAAAAATGCGGGACCTTTGGCGATATAGGTGTCTTATCCTTTAACGGAAATAAAATAATTACCACCTCCGGTGGTGGGGCCATTGTTGCCAAAACGGCAGCACTAAAAGAAAAAGCCATTTTCTATGCTACCCAAGCTCGTGATGCTGCCCCCCATTACCAGCACAGTGAAATTGGTTACAACTACCGCATGAGCAACATTTGTGCAGGTATAGGTCGTGGCCAAATGGAAGTCTTGGACCAGCACGTTACTCTTAGACGAGCCATGCATGATTTTTATGTGGACCTATTTCAAGACCTACCCGGAGTCACCGTTTTTTCAGCGCCCAACTCCGATTATTTTTCCAATTATTGGCTTTCTACGATACTAATTGACCCTATTAAATCCAATGGTATCATCCGCGAAACCCTTCGTTTGGCCTTGGAAGCGGAGAATATAGAATCCCGCCCCTTGTGGAAACCTATGCATATGCAACCCGTATTTGAAAAGTACCCTTATTACGGAGGTACCGTTGCCGAAACCCTTTTCGAGAACGGCTTGTGCCTACCTTCGGGATCTAATTTAACAGCCGAAGATCGCAATCGAATCGCTGCGGTGATTGGAAAAGTATTCGTTATCCGTTGTTCGTTAACCGTTGATCGTTGGACAAAAAATCGTTCTTAGCGACCACTTCTCCAATCGCCCTCATAGAATTAGCGTTAGAAAACAACGAAGAAAAGAACGGCAGCGACCATCATAGCAAGGAGGCACGACGCGCGACTTCGGTCGCGGAGAGATTGCCGAGGTAGTTTTCAAGATAAGGCTGTGCAGGCTTGATCTTTTTTGTTACTTTTTACCATCAAGGGAAAAAAGTAAAGAAAAGCGACAAAAGTTGAGGTTGAGAAGGTTATAAGTTGAGAAAGTTGACCGATATTCATTTGGGTTCTTCGGTGGACGGAAAACGATGGACGGAAAACGGAAAACGGAAAACAGTTGTTCGATTACCGCTGCTCGTTTTTTCGGTTTAACAAATAACCGAATCACCAAATCCACATTTTATAAATTAATTTTAGCTTCGCTCCGTTCGGCTGCGCCTCGGGTCAAATTTCCATATTCAATTCCCTAATTCCGTTTGCCATAGAAATGAAAAAAAGTAGCTCCTGCATCGTATTCTTACTTTTTCTGCAGCAGGCTCTATTCAGTCAAACGTACGGGAAAGTAAATGCACTTTCTACCTTGTTGACCGTTCCTAATATTGGAATTGAAACCAGTATCGGCAAAAAGGCTACTTTTCAGTTGGATGTTACGGCTTCTTTATGGAAATCCATAGACGGCAAACCTTTTGAGTTTTATATTTTTATTCCCGAGTACCGCTACCATTTTAAAGAAAAATACAACGGCTTTTATATAGGAGGTCATATTGGTGCTACCGTTTTTAATTTCCAAAAATGGAATTATTTAAACACCAATTTATATCAAAAAGGGTTTGGCTATGTAGTAGGAGCTACCCTAGGCTATCAGAAAAAAATCAACGAAAAAGTAGTTCTGGATTGTTTTCTAGGGGGTGGAAACAGTCAAGGGTTTTACAAAGGGTATAACCTAGATACCAATACCAGATATGACGAAGCCTCCCAATGGAACAAAAGCGGCGAATTCATTCCCTACCGAGTTGGAGTTATGGTTTCCTATCGACTGAAGTAGTTTTGTTAATCGCTGATCGTTATTCGATGTTCGTTGACCGTTATTCGTTAACCGTTGATCGCTGTTCGTTTGGGTTCTTCGGTGGACGGAAAACGGTGGACGGAAAACGGAAAATCGTTACTCGTTGACAGTTATTCGTTGATCGCTGATCGATGTTCGTTGACCGCTAATCGATGTTTGTTTCTGTTTTTCGATAAACTGTAAACGATGGACGGAAAACGGAAAATCGTTACTCGTTGACCGTTATTCGTTGATCGCTGATCGCTGATCGTTTGGGTTCTTCGGTGGACGGAAAACGATGGACGGAAAACGGAAAATCGTTACTCGTTGATCGTTACTCGTTATCCGTTGATCGATGTTCGTTGACCGTTGATCATTGACCGGTAAACGTTGGACAAAAAATCGTTCTTGACAACCACTTCTCCAATCGCCCTCATAGAATTAGCGATAGAAAACAACGAAGAAAAGAACGGCAGCGACCATCATAGCAAGGAGGTACGACGCGCGACTTCGGTCGCGGAGAGATTGCTGAGGTAGTTTTCAAGATAAGGCTGTGCAGGCTTGATCTTTTTTGTTACTTTTTACCATCAAGGGAAAAAAGTAAAGAGTAAAAATCAAATAGTTTTGGTTGAGAAGATTGTATGTTTTAGGTTGTAAGTTCTATGTTCTATGTTGAACCGGTTAACTGTTTAATCGTTAATTTAATACCGATTAGTAAAAATGATTAACCAAATCCACATTTTATAAATTAATTTTAGCTTCGCTCTGTTCGGCTGGGCCTCGGGTCAAATTTCCAAATTATTTTTCCTAATGTCAAAACGCCTTTTTGATCTTTTTTTTGCAACCCTCGGGTTACTACTCACTTTCCCACTTCTAGTAGTAATCTTCACTATCGCCGCCATTGACACCCAACAAAACGGGATCTTTACCCAAAAAAGAATAGGTCAATTCGGCATTCCCTTTACTATTTACAAAATCCGAACCTACGGGCGCGCAAATGAAAAACCAATTTCTAAAATCGGCGCGTTACTGCGAAATTCTAAATTGGATGAGCTGCCGCAATTGTGGAATATTTTCTTAGGGAACATGAGTTTTGTTGGACCACGACCAGATGTAGCTGGGTATTACGACCTGCTGCAAGGGGAAGACAGAAAAATCCTAGAATTAAAACCGGGAGTAACCAGTTTAGCGAGTATTAAATATGCTAACGAAGAACAGCTGTTGGAAAAACAAGAAAATCCCTTGGTTTATAACGATACCATCCTGTTTCCTGATAAAATAAAAATGAATTTAGCATATTATTATTCCCATTCAATTATAGGGGATGTAAGAATAATTTGGAAAACATTTTTTTAATTTTATAACTCGCTGTAAAGCTATGTGTTAAATCAAATAAACTAAAAAAGCCCCAGTAATCAATCATTCTATTACTAATTATAAATACTACTACGATAACTAATCTAATTAAATAAATTGTTGATCATTCGTAAAAAAAAACTATTTTTGTTTAAATTTAACAAAAAAATAAATACCTTTTTTTTTATTTAATGTATAGAAATTTAATTTACATAAAAACCAAATTAAAAAGAACACTTTTGTCTATGGATTATTTGCCTAGATGGATGGTGTTTTTTATGGATGTTTTTTTAACTGTTTTTTCTAGTCAGATGACCTATTTTATTGTTCGAAGTTTAGGAGTTCAGTTTTATGATACGCTAAACGTTCCAACACGATATGGAATTGTAGTAGTAGTTTATATAATTTTCTTTATACTATTTAAAACTTTCTCCGGAATTATTCGGCATTCTACGTTTATTGATGGACTAAAATTACTGTATTCCACCTTTTGCACTTTACTGACCTTAATAGCAATCAACTTCAGTTGCTTTTTTATAAGTGGAAAATACATCTATTTACTACCTTCCTTATTTATCAATTTCGTAATTACCTTTTCGGTTTTATTTTTATTTAGAATTTTTATAAAAATTATATTCGAAAACATTAATGGATTTGGCAACAATCAAGAAACCCTTAAAGCCGTAGTTTTTGGCGCTGATGCCAATGCGATATCGGTGGTGACGGCGTTGCAATCTGAAAAAACAAAAAGATTTCAAATAATTGGTTTTATCGATAAGAAAAATGCGGATGCCTCCAAAAGAATATTGAATATTCCAATTTTAAATTCTAGAAAAAAGGTTTCTGTATTATTGCGATCGATGAATGCGAAAGTTTTAATTTTATCGGACAATAGTCTTTCTAATATTGAAAAAATTAACATTGTAGAAGATTGTCTAGAAGCAAATATAAAAGTATACAATTCCACTACAATCACCGATTGGCAAAATCAAGAAGCCATTTCTAAAAAGGTAATTGAATTTAAAATTGAAGATTTATTAGGTAGAAGCACCATTTCATTGGATCAAGAACCAATATTTAATCAAATTATAAACAAAACTGTTTTAATCACTGGAGCTGCAGGATCTATAGGAAGTGAGTTGGCCAGACAAATTATGGAATTTAAACCAATAAAAATCATAATATTAGACCAAGCCGAAACACCATTACATTACTTAAGTGCTGAATTGGAAAAATTAAATTCGGATACCAAAATCAAAACGATCATTAGTGACATTCGAAATAAAAAAACATTAAAAGAGGTTTTTGTCAATTATAAACCGGATGTAGTTTACCATGCCGCTGCTTACAAGCATGTTCCTATGATGGAAGAAAATCCAGCTCAGGCTGTTTTTGCCAATGTGAAAGGGACGATGAATGTTGCTAATTTGTCAGTTGAATTCGGAGTGAAAAATTTTGTGTTTATTTCAACCGATAAAGCGGTAAATCCAAGTAATGTAATGGGAGCAAGCAAGAGAATTGCCGAAAGATACATACAAGGGTTGAGTTATAAAGCGAAAAAGGACAATAATGATATTAAATTTATCACTACCCGTTTTGGAAATGTTTTGGGTTCAAGCGGATCAGTAGTTCCTTTGTTTACCGCACAAATTCAAAAAGGAGGTCCTGTAACCATTACTCATCCGGAAGTGATTCGTTATTTCATGACCATTCCAGAAGCATGCCAATTGGTACTAGAAGCAGGTGCTATGGGTAATGGAGGAGAGATATATATATTTGATATGGGAGCGCCGGTTAAAATTATCGACTTGGCTAGAAAAATGATCCGTTTAGCAGGATTGATTCCTGAAGTAGACATTAAAATCCAAACCATTGGATTGCGCCCGGGTGAAAAATTGTATGAAGAATTAATGAATTACAATACCAAAACAGTACCTACTCACAATAATAAAATTATGATTGCAAAAGAAACCAGCAACAATTATGATTTATTGTTTATACAAGTAGAAGAATTAATGGTGATTGCTAATAATAATAGTATAACGGAATTGGTTGCCCAAATGAAATTAATGGTACCTGAATTTTTGAGCATGAATTCAAACTTCGATCAATTGGATAATTAATTATATCCCAATTAAAATTTCAATTTAGTAGACTATTTACTTTGGCCACAGCCATTCAGGTCTATTTATTCTTGCACCCCCAATAAAACGTAAATTTTGTTTAGTGATAAATTAAGTGCAGAAAATAAAGCTTCTATTTCTTGCTAAATTCCAATTTAAACAGCGATGCTATTGTTCATGTCAATTAAGACTCTCGCAATCACTCCAAAAACCTCGTTTATCCTGTTCTAATAATTTTTGATTGGTAGATTAAAAAGTCTCTTTTAATCCGATGGCAGTATGGTGCCCAATTTCTGGTAGCCGAGGCTGGGCACAGATGCATTGGATAAAAATTAATTGATTAAAAATTCAATTTGGTAAAAGAAGAAAACTTACTTTCATAAATAAACAATTTTAGTACATTTGCACCATGGAATTTTCGTCAAAACTCTTAGAGGCTGCAGTAAACGAAATGGCTCAGTTGCCAGGAATTGGTAAAAGAACGGCCCTGCGATTAGTGCTACATTTGCTAAAACAACCGAAAGAACAAACGGTTTTTTTATCGAATGCATTGACCACTTTTAGAGAAGAAATTAACTATTGCGAAAGCTGTCACACGATATCCGATGTGGCACTTTGTGAAATTTGTTCCAATGCCAAAAGAAACCACCAGCTTATTTGTGTGGTTGAAGACGTTCGCGATGTGATGGCCATTGAAAACACCGGGCAATATAGAGGAATATATCACGTTCTAGGAGGAAAAATATCACCCATGGACGGAATAGGCCCAAGCCAGCTTAAGATTAATTCCTTAGTAGAAAAAGTAAATTCAGGTAAAGTAGAAGAATTGATATTTGCGTTAAGCTCTACCATGGAAGGCGACACGACCAATTTCTATATTTACAAGCAAATAAAAGACAGCAATATTGTGACCTCTACCATTGCAAGAGGAATAGCAGTGGGAGACGAACTAGAATATGCCGATGAGGTGACCCTTGGAAGAAGTATTTTACAAAGAATACCCTTTGAAAGTACGTTTAAGAACAATTAAAATTGATACTAGAATAAATGGAAATTACTAAAATTTGTTGCATAGGTGCAGGTTACGTTGGCGGTCCAACGATGGCTATAATTGCTCAAAAATGCCCACATATAAAAGTGACTGTTGTAGATCTTAATGCCGATAGAATTGCCGCGTGGAACGATCCCAATGTGGAGAATATTCCCATTTACGAACCGGGATTGAGTGCTATTGTTGCGGAAGCTAGAAATAGAAATCTGTATTTTTCTACCGATGTAGCTACCGCAATTGAGGAAGCTCAAATGATTTTCATCTCCGTTAATACGCCTACTAAAACCTATGGCGCTGGAAAGGGAATGGCATCCGACTTAAAATACATTGAACTTTGCGCAAGGCAAATAGCCAAAATTGCGAAAACCGATAAAATTGTGGTCGAAAAATCAACGCTTCCCGTACGAACTGCCGAAGCAATAAAAAGTATTTTAGACAATACGGGTAACGGAGTTAAATTCCAAATTTTATCCAACCCAGAGTTTTTAGCTGAAGGTACCGCAGTTTCCGATTTACTAAACCCTGATAGAGTTTTAATAGGTGGCGATCCTTCACAAGAAGGTCAAATAGCAATTCAAAAACTAGTGGCTATTTATTCCAAATGGGTGCCAACGCAACAAATTCTAACTACCAATTTATGGTCGTCGGAATTGTCTAAGCTTACCGCCAATGCTTTTTTAGCACAACGTATTTCGTCCATCAATGCCATGTCAGAACTATGTGAAAAAACAGGTGCCGACATTAATGAAGTAGCCAAAGCCATTGGAATGGATAGTAGAATTGGCCCTAAATTTTTAAAAGCCTCCGTTGGTTTTGGAGGTTCTTGTTTTCAAAAAGACATTTTAAATTTGGTATACATCGCTAAATCATTTGGATTGAATGAAGTAGCCGATTATTGGGAACAAGTGATTATCATGAACGATCACCAAAAGGATCGATTCGCTAAAAATATTATTACCACACTTTACAATACGATCTCCGGTAAGAAAATTGCCTTCTTGGGTTGGGCATTTAAAAAAGATACCAACGACACTAGAGAATCAGCTGCTATACATGTAGCCGATTATTTATTGAAAGAAGAAGCGAACATCGCTGTTTACGATCCTAAAGTGGTTGAGAATAAAATTTTAGCCGATTTGGATTACTTGGAATCTAGAAAATCGGAACTTAATAAAAAACGAGTAATGGCATTTGAAGATGCCTATGCTGCCTGTAAAAACGCACATGCTATTGCTGTTTTAACGGAATGGGACGAATTTAACACCTACGATTGGCAAAGAATATTCGATGCTATGGAAAAACCAGCTTTTGTATTTGATGGTAGAAATATATTAGATCGCAAAAAATTAACCTCAATTGGTTTTATTTACCAAGGAATCGGAAGCTAAAAATACTATGAAGAAAATATTAATTACCGGTGGAGCCGGTTTTATCGGTTCGCATGTCGTTAGGAGGTTGGTCAACAACTATTCCAATTACCATATTTATAATTTGGATGCCTTGACCTATGCAGGGAATTTAGAGAATATTGCCGATATTGAAAATAAGGACAATTACACATTTGTAAAGGGAGATATTGTAGACGAACCATTTATCAACTCTTTATTCGAAACACATCAATTTGATGGCGTTTTACACCTTGCTGCCGAATCCCATGTCGACCGTTCTATTGAAGATCCGTTGTCCTTTGTGAAAACGAACGTGATAGGAACCATGAATTTGCTTAATGCTGCCAGAAAACAATGGAAAGGTAAGGAGGAAGGAAAACGTTTTTACCACATTAGTACCGATGAGGTATATGGAAGTCTAGGTGCCGAAGGGTTGTTTGCCGAAACCACTTCTTACGATCCGAATTCTCCGTACTCCGCTTCTAAAGCGAGTTCCGACCATTTTGTTCGTGCCTACGGTGAAACCTATGGTTTGCCTTATGTGATTACCAATTGCTCGAATAACTACGGACCCAATCATTTTCCGGAGAAACTAATTCCGCTTTTTATTAATAATATTATCAATAACCAACCGCTACCCGTTTATGGTGATGGAAAATATACCCGCGACTGGTTATTTGTGGAAGACCACGCCGTAGCTATTGATTTGGTATTCCACGAAGGAAAAAACCACGAGACCTATAACATCGGAGGATTTAACGAGTGGCAAAATATAGATTTGGTGAAATTACTTTGTCAGATAATGGATACCAAATTAGGTCGGGAACCTGGAACTTCTACACAATTAATTACCTATGTAAAAGACCGCCCAGGGCACGATTTAAGATACGCTATTGATGCCTCAAAAATTAATAAGGAATTGGGATGGAAGCCATCGGTAACCTTCGAACAAGGATTAGAGCGAACGGTGAATTGGTATTTAAACAATGAGCTGTGGCTCAAAAATGTTACTTCTGGCGAATATGCAAATTATTATAAAAAACAGTATTCTTAGGATGCTGTTTTTTTTTAGCTTTTATTTTTCAGAATGAGTTGAACGAGTCGCACTCCACTAGCAATAATAAAAGGAGCTACAATCATTAAATAGGGTTTGTTGATTAACAGTAGGAGGTAAATCAACAAACAGAGTATCGAGAAAATGCTGGTGTAAAATATCCCTTTTTTATTGTTTTTCAGTTCAAAGTAAAGTACGAAAAACAAGACCGGATTGAATAATAATACGTTGTAATTATTGACTAATTCGCTGTGTAGTGAATAAAATCCAGCAAAAATAAAGAACACTCCCAGCAATCCTACTACCCCAAAATAGGCACTGTAAATGGAAGGTTTATTGAGTCCAATTATCAGCACAAAAAACAAGCAAAAAACAAAATAGTTATCCCACCACGAAAAGGGGATTTCGGTTTTTTCCATATCGAGTATTTTTCTACTTTCCTTGCAAATAGGATGATTATCAACTTCTAAATTTTTAATATTATTATACAATTCAGAAGGTAAAAACACTTGGTCGCTTTGCAAATCTACTTTGGATCCAAAAATTATACTGGTGCCCAATTGCAAATAAAAATGCCCGTTAAAATAGGGGTAGAGGATGTTTCTACTCGTTGGAGCATCAGCAGGGCTGTTTCCAATAATAGGTTTTCCAATGATTTTATTTAGGGTATTGACCACCATTGTTGTGCAATTTTTATCAATAAATTTATAGGTATAAAAGCGCTCTTCCGATTGCAATGAGGCGTTTAAGTAATCAAAAAGGGCTTGCTTTTTATCTTGAGATAAGTCGAGTACTTGCTCGTCAATACTTCGTTTTTCGTATAAATATTCTTGAAAAAATTCTTCGAAGCTACAGCTGGTTTCCAAATAGTGTAAATCTCCTTTTACAAATTTCATGTAGAAATTGGGAGTGCTAAAATCAAAGGTTCCGTAATTATAAACCTGATCTACAAAATTAGTGGTGTCTTTTATTCTAATTGCAGTATGACCAAATAAAGAGTATATTTCTGATCCGGTGCCACAGGTCAATACGCTGACTTCAGCAGTAGTGGAAAGGGTGATTTCCTGACTATTTGCCTGGCTAGAAAATAGCGTTAAGAGTGTAATAAATAATAAGGCAAATTTTCTAGTGCACATCTTTATAAAATTATTGTCCAAAAATACTTAAATCTATTTTCACGGAGAAAATATTAGAGTACAAAGCCGCGCTTTGATCCCCTAAATCGGTTAAAGCGTAATCAATTTGAATTCCTTTGTACTTAAATCCCAAACCTACATTGGGTTGAAATCCAACTTTTTTGGTGTTGTCAATTTGAACTATATTTTGAAAATTTCCCACTCCGGCACGAACAAAAACCAAATCAGTATAGCCATATTCAACTCCTAAAGCGGGGTCAATACTCAAACCATTAGTAGAAATAATATCATTGGTTCTTGCAAAATTCATATTCAAATTGGCCGCAGCCAAAAGGCTAGTTTCATTATGGAATTCAAATTTTTTAGACAATCCCAATTGGGCTTTTGGCAACGTGATTTCTGTATTTTCAGGCAAGGCTTGATTTTGACCAGTAATAGCATCTTTTATAGAATTGTATTCGGTTTCGTCAATAGCCCAAACATTATAAGTGGTGGTTATGTCTCGCAGCATTAATCCAAATTTCCAATTGTTTCTTTCCAATTGTAACCCTGCATCAAATCCAAATCCCCAGGAACTTGCAAATTTACCGATAATACGTCGGATTATTTTTGAATTTACTCCATATTGAAGTCCCGATAATTTCAGCTTTCTAGCGTAGGAAAAGGTGACGCCGTAATCGGCAACTGAAAACAAACTAATTCTATTGTAATCTACATTTCCTTGACTGTCAATTAATTGAGTAGTGTTCATAATATTGTCTACACCAAATCGAATGACTGAAAATCCCCAGGCACTTTCACTATCAATAGGAGATGCATAGGCAGCGTAATCGTACTGCGCAATATTTGCAAAATAACTCGCATGCATTAAAGAGGCTTGGGTCCCTTCTAATCCTATCAAACCTGCGGGATTCCAATAACCGGAATTCACGTCATTGGTACTTGAAGTCACTGCATTTGCCATACCCAAAGCCGCGGCGTCAACCCCAATATTCATAAATTCATTGGAGTATTTTTTCGCCGTTTGAGCAAAGTTCATGGTGGTTGCCACCAATAATAATAGGTAAAAATTGTTTTTCAAATGGGCTTTATTTACAACCAAAAAGGGTGCTGAAATTTTTATCAAAAATATACATTTTTAACGATTACGGATCGCTGTTTTTAATTTACTTAAAAAATCTATTCTAAAAACGTATTGGACTTTAACTTATTGTATTAAATTTGTTTTCTTTGCTACTATAATAGATACCAATGAACCTAAAAACACACATCCCCAATTTAATTACGCTAATCAATCTTTTATGTGGTTGTATCGCTTTAGTTTTTGCTGGGGAAGCTAATTTTGAAATGGCCTTCTTTTTTGTTGGCCTTGGAATATTCTTTGACTTTTTTGATGGTTTTTTTGCAAGGTTATTCCATGTTTCTAGTCCTTTAGGATTGCAACTGGATTCTTTGGCTGATATGGTAACTAGTGGAGTAGTACCCGGTTTTGTGCTATTTAAAATGTTGTCAAACAGCGTAAATTCAGATCCTTCATTGATCTATTTACCGTATTTAGGTTTTATAATTACTCTTGGTTCTTGCTACCGATTGGCTAATTTCAATATCGATACCCGACAATCCCATTCTTTTATTGGTTTGCCAACACCCGCCAACGCACTATTTATTTTGAGTTTGCCTCTAATTTTAAAAAATTCAGATTCTATATTGGTGCTTGAATTATTGATCAATCCTTGGGTATTGCTTTTTGTTGCTGTATTAAGTGCTTTTATCTTAAATGCTGAAATCCCATTATTCGCCTTAAAAATCAAAAAATTCAATTTAAAAGACAATGCGTTACAACTGTTCTTTTTATTGATTTCAATCTTATTATTGGTCTATTTACAATTTTTAGGTGTGGCTTTGACTATCGTTTTTTACGTCCTACTATCTATAATTATAAATAAGTTTAAAGCCAATAAATCGTAATAAAAAAACCCTTAATTCAAGGGCTTTTTTATTGGTACTAAAATTCTAATTTCTTTTTTCGTAATTCGAAATTCTGCCCGAGATAAACTCGTCGTACCATTTCATCTTCTACTAATTCTTCAGGGGTACCTGCTTTTAGAATTCCCCCTTCAAACATCAAATAGGTTTTATCGGTAATGGCTAATGTTTCTTGTACATTGTGATCGGTAATTAAAATACCAATATTTTTATTCTTTAATTGCGCTACTATTCTTTGGATGTCTTCAACGGCAACCGGGTCAACTCCCGCAAAGGGCTCGTCCAATAAAATAAACTTAGGATCGGTAGCCAAACAACGAGCAATTTCTGTTCTACGGCGTTCTCCACCTGAAAGTAAATCGCCGCGATTGGTACGAATATGATTCAAACTAAACTCTTCAATTAATCGCTCCATTTTTGCCTCTTGTTCGGCTTTGGTATGATTGGTCAATTGCAAAACACTCAATATATTATCTTCCACACTCAGCTTTCTAAATATAGAAGCCTCTTGAGCTAAATATCCAATGCCTTGTTGCGCTCTTTTATACATTGGATAATTGGTAATATTCATATCGTCAAGATAGATATTTCCAGAATTGGGTTTTACTAAACCAACGATCATGTAAAAAGAAGTGGTTTTTCCGGCACCATTTGGTCCCAAAAGTCCAACAATTTCTCCTTGGTTTACTTCTACAGAAATCCCTTTTACAACGCTTCGTCCTTTGTATGTTTTTACTAAATTCTCCGCTCTTAGTATCATATTATTTGGTTATTTGAGAGTGGTTTTTATATTCGCAAATTAACGAATTACAAAATTACCAAATCAACACATTAACATTTATTTAGTTTTGGCTACTTTTCCTGGTCTTCTAGAGCTTCCCAGAATTCGTAGGCTCTTCGCAAATGTGGAATTACAATTGTACCGCCCACTAATGTGGCAATTCCCATAGCTTCCATCATTTCTTCTTTGGTTACACCCAAATTATAGCTCGTTTCAAGATGGTATTTTACACAATCATCACATCTTAAAACTGTGGAAGCGACCAATCCTAAAAGCTCTTTGGTTTTTACATCTAATGCACCTTCTGAGTAAGCATTGGTATCTAAATTGAAAATTCTCTTTACGATTTTGTTATTGTCTGCCAATAACTTTTCGTTCATTTTAGATCTATAATCGTTGAATTCAGTTAGGATATCAGCCATTTTCTTTTAATTTATTTTTATATACAAATACGGAAATAAAGATACTTGCTTCATAGATTAATAACATTGGAATAGCCACAATTATTTGGCTAACCACATCCGGAGGAGTAACAATTGCTGCAATTAACAATACAATTACAACAGAGTATTTTCTATATTTTCTTAAAAAAGTGGGGGTTACTAGCCCTAATTTTGTAAGGAAATAAATGATAATTGGCAATTCAAAAAACAATCCGCTGGCAATAACTGACGTTTTCATCATTCCAATATAGGAGTCAATTGTGAATTGATTTTGAACCATGGTACTAACGGAAAAGGTAGCGCAAAAATTGATGGACATTGGAATAATAACATAATAGCCAAATAATACTCCCATAAAAAATAATAAAGAGGCTACAAATATAAAAACCCTAACATTTTTCCTTTCTTTTTCATATAATGCGGGACTTATAAATTTCCATAATTCCCATAATATAAAAGGAAATGCGAGTATAAAGCCTGCAGTTATACAGGTCCAAATAAACATATTTACCTGTCCTTCCATATTGGTGTTCTGAATGATAAAAGGCAATTCGGTAATGCAAATGCTCTCGGCAAAACCTAATTGGTGAGACAATTCACAAAAATAAGTGTAGGTAAAAAAGTCAGGACTTGTAGGGGCAAAAATGATGGTATCAAAAATAAAATCACTAAAAAAATAGGTAACTATTGCCATGACAATTACGGCAGAAGTACTCCTAACCAACAACCATCTTAACTCCTCAAGATGATCTAAAAATGACATTTCATTCAATGCTTTCTTTGCCATTATACAATTCCCTCTTTTAAAATGTCATGCAAATGTAAAACGCCTTTGTATTCCTCATTTTCAGTCACTATCAATTGCGTAATGGAGAAATCTTCCAAGATATTTAAAGCATCGGTTACCATTGAGGTTAATTGAATCGTTTTTGGATTTTTAGTCATGATGTCTTTTGCGGTCAAGTGGGCAAAGGTATCATTATTATTAAGCATTCTTCGAATATCACCGTCAGTAATTATTCCAATTAACTTATTATTTTCAATCACCGCAGTAACTCCTAATCGCTTTTCAGAAATTTCAAAAATGACTTTTTTGATATTGGTATCAGCCGCAACTTCAGGCTTATGACTTTGATCCAGCATATCGCCCACACGGAGTAATAATTTTTTTCCTAAGGCGCCTCCAGGATGGAATTTACCAAAATCGGTTGCATTAAAATTGCTCAATTCCATTAAACAAACTGCCAGTGCATCACCCATTACCAGTTGTGCAGTGGTACTGTTTGTAGGTGCTAAATTGTTAGGACAAGATTCATTATCAACGGTGGTATCTAGAATAAAATCGGCTCCCTTTGCTAAAAATGAAGACGTATTTCCCGTAATAGCTATTAAAGAATTTCCAAATTGTTTTAAAATAGGAACTAGCACTTTTATTTCTGGGCTATTGCCACTTTTTGATATACAAATAACTACATCGTCGGGTTGAACCATTCCTAAATCACCATGAATAGCCTCTGAAGCATGTAAAAAAAGCGATGGTGTGCCAGTAGAATTCATAGAGGCAACAATTTTTTGAGCAATAATGGCACTTTTTCCAATGCCGGTAACTACTAATCTACCTTTAGTATTAAAGATAATTTCTACCGCTTTTATAAAGTCATCTGTAAGTAAATCAGCAAGTTTAGCAATTGATTTACTTTCAGATTCGATTGTTTTTCTTGCAATATCTAAAATATTTTTGTTTGTTTTCAAAACAGATTTTTATAAAGTTTGTATTTAAAAAAGATATTCGTATCTTTATGAACCACAAATTTATGTAAAATACTATTAACTAAGAATGAAATCTAACGAAATTGACATTCACAAGGAATTAAAAAAATATTTTGGGTTCAATCAATTCAAAGGATTACAAGAACTAGTTATTAGAAGTCTTATATCTGGTAAAAATACATTTGTAATTATGCCTACGGGTGGCGGCAAATCCCTTTGCTATCAATTGCCCGCATTAATGAAGGAAGGAACCGCTATTATTGTCTCTCCCTTAATAGCATTGATGAAAAACCAAGTGGATGCCATTCGAAGTTTATCTTCAGAAATTGGTATAGCCCACGTTTTAAATTCTTCTTTAAATAAAACAGAAATTAATCAAGTTAAAAAAGACATTACTTCAGGATTAACCAAATTACTATATGTAGCCCCGGAGTCTTTGGCGAAAGACGAATACATTAAGTTTTTAAAAAATATAAATATTTCATTTGTAGCTATTGACGAAGCGCATTGTATTTCAGAATGGGGCCATGATTTTCGACCTGAATATCGAAATTTGAAAAACAGTATCAAATTGTTGGGCAACGCTCCCGTTATTGGTTTAACCGCAACCGCAACGCCAAAAGTTCAAGAGGATATTCTTAAAAATCTTGAAATGGCTGATGCCAATACCTTCAAAGCTTCCTTCAATCGTCCTAATTTATTTTATGAAGTACGTACGAAAACCAAAAATATTGAATCCGATATCATTCGATTTATAAAACAAAACAAAGGTAAATCAGGAATAATCTATTGCTTAAGCAGAAAAAAAGTAGAATCCATTGCGCAAGTTTTACAGGTAAATGGGATTAGCGCTGTTCCATATCATGCCGGTTTAGATGCAAAAACTAGAGCAAAACACCAAGATATGTTCCTAATGGAGGATGTGGAAGTGGTTGTGGCAACAATTGCATTTGGAATGGGAATTGACAAGCCAGATGTGCGCTTTGTTATTCATCATGATATTCCTAAATCACTAGAAAGCTATTATCAAGAAACGGGTCGTGGTGGTCGTGACGGGGGTGAAGGACATTGTTTGGCCTACTATTCGTATAAAGATGTTGAGAAATTAGAGAAATTCTTATCTGGAAAACCCGTTGCCGAGCAAGAAATCGGGTTTGCTTTACTCCAAGAAGTGGTAGCTTATGCCGAAACTTCTATATCAAGAAGAAAATTCTTATTGCATTATTTTGGTGAAGAATTTGATACCGAAACAGGCGAAGGGGGCAACATGGACGATAATGTTCGAAATCCAAAAAATAAAATTGAAGCCAAAGACCAAGTGGTTCAATTACTTGAAATGGTTCGAGATACCAAGCATTTATATAAATCTAAAGAAATTGTATTTGCCTTAACAGGCAAGGTAAACGCAATGATAAAAGCGCATAAAACCGATACCCAGCCTTTGTTTGGTTGTGGATCTGATTTTGAAGAGCGCTATTGGATGGCTTTACTTCGACAAGTGCTCGTGGATGGTTTATTGTCAAAAGATATTGAAACCTACGGAATCGTCAAAATTACAGATAGTGGATTGGATTTTATAGTAAATCCAAAATCATTTTTGATGTCGGAAGATCACGAATACAATGAAACCGAGGACGAAGCAATTGTTACCGCCGCAAAATCTTCAGGTGTTGCCGACGAGACCTTAATGGTTATCTTAAGAGACCTGCGTAAAAAAGTAGCTAAAAAATTGGGAGTTCCTCCATTTGTGGTTTTCCAAGACCCTTCACTAGAAGATATGTCACTTAAATATCCAATTTCTATGGATGAAATGGGTAACATTCATGGAGTTGGTGAAGGAAAAGCTAAAAAATATGGTAAAGAATTTGTTGATGTAATTAAAAATTATGTAGAAGAAAATGACATTCTACGACCTGATGATTTAGTGGTTAAATCGACAGGTGCCAATTCATTGAACAAGTTGTACATTATTCAAAATATCGATAGAAAATTAAATCTTGATGATATTGCCAGCGGAAAAGGCTTGAATATGGAAATGTTGATTAAGGAAATGGAACAAATTGTATATTCAGGAACCAAGTTGAATATTAAATACTGGATTGATGAAATTTTGGATGACGACCAACAAGAAGAAATTCATGAGTATTTTATGGAATCGGAATCGGATAGTATTGAAGAGGCGTTGAAAGAATTTGACGGCGAATACGATATTAATGAATTGCGGTTAATGAGAATTAAATTCATTAGCGAGGTTGCCAATTAATTTTTATTCATAAACCTCGCCTCGATGGGGTTTTAATCGGTCACGAACAGTAATCATCTCGCTTTCATTCACCACCATAAAAGCAATCGAATGAAATTCATTGAGTAGTGAAAAACCGGAAATATCCAAGTCTAATTTTTCAGCTGCTATATATTGTTTAAGATGAATCACATGATGTTCAGCTGTTTTTTCAGCATCCGCACCTCTAAAATCCCATAATAGTTTTATTTGTCTTGACATGATTTTTTTATAGGAACAAAGGTAGTTTTTTCCATAAAAGAAGAATAGTTTTTCAGCCACGAATTTTATAATCTTTTATCTCATCATATTTTATCTCATCATATTTTATCTCTTCATCTTTTATCTCTTCGTCCATCATCTATACTCTTTAAAATATACCTACGTTATTAATCCACACCAAATTACTACTTTTGTAGTTCGATTAATTTAAAATAAAATGCCTCAAGAACTTCTGCTTCAAGTAACTCCAGAAATGGCAGTTAATAATGATCTTATTAAGGAACAAGTAGCGAAATTAATTCGAGTTACTGTTGGTGATATTAAACACATTTCTATTTTAAAGCGCTCCATTGACGCACGTCAAAAGGCGATTAAATTTAATTTGAAAGTCGCCATTTATTTTCATGAGGACAATTTTGTAGAAGAAAAAATCCAACTTCCAGACTATAAAAATGTAGCCAACTCTCCTGAAGTAATTGTTGTAGGCGCAGGTCCAGCTGGACTTTTTGCAGCATTGCAATTAATTGAATTGGGTTTAAAGCCAATAGTTATTGAGCGTGGAAAAGACGTTCGTGGTCGCCGTAGGGATCTAAAAGCGATTAATTTAGATCATATAGTTAATGAAGATAGCAACTATTGTTTTGGTGAAGGTGGGGCAGGAACGTATTCCGATGGTAAATTATATACTCGCTCTAAAAAAAGGGGAGATGTCACTAGAATTTTAGAATTATTAGTTGGCTTTGGCGCTTCTGAAGACATTTTAGTAGAAGCTCATCCTCACATTGGAACCAATAAATTACCAAAAATCATTCAAGACATTCGGGAGAAAATCATTGAAATGGGCGGTTCAGTTCTATTTGAAACCCGACTAACCGATATTATAATAAAAAACAAGGAAGTTCAAGGAATTATAACACAAAATGGTGACACTCTTCTTTCCAATAAAATCATACTGGCAACAGGGCATTCCGCAAGGGATATTTTCGAACTATTAGATCGAAAAAAGGTGTTTATTGAAGCCAAACCATTTGCCTTGGGCGTAAGAGCAGAACATCCTCAAAGCTTAATTGACAGCATTCAATACAGTTGCGATTATCGAGGAGAACAGTTACCGCCAGCGCCTTATTCTATTGTAAAACAAGTAGGAGGAAGGGGAATGTATTCCTTTTGCATGTGTCCAGGCGGCGTGATTGCCCCTTGTGCAACTAGTCCAGGTGAGGTGGTAACCAATGGTTGGTCGCCATCAAAAAGAGATCAAGCTACAGCAAATTCGGGAATTGTTATCGAATTAAAATTAGAAGATTTTCAATCTTTTTCTAAATTTGGTGCATTAGCAGGTTTAGAATTTCAAAAGAGTATTGAGCAAAAAGCGTGGCATTTAGCAGGTGAAACTCAAAAAGTTCCTGCACAAAGAATGGTCGATTTTACTAAAAATCAAGTTTCTTCAGACATCCCAAAAACGTCCTACGTCCCTGGTACCACCTCTGTTGAAATGGGAGCTGTTTATCCGGGATTTTTATCCCAAATATTAAGAGAAGGATTTTCGGAATTTGGAAAATCGATGAAAGGCTATTTAACTAATGAAGCTATTTTACACGCACCAGAATCGAGAACATCATCGCCTGTTAGGATTCCTAGAGATTCTATTTCACTGGAACATCTGCAAATAAAAGGACTGTATCCTTGCGGTGAGGGCGCTGGTTATGCAGGTGGAATAATTTCTGCAGCCATAGACGGTGAAAAATGCGCAATTAAGATATTTGAAGAAATTAATTCATAAGAATAGTACCTATTAAAACGAAATCGTTTTATTTAAAATTATTTCTTTTAAAAACTCCATTTCGCCTATAATAATATATTTTTTTTAGAACTTATTTTAATATAATTGTGATAATGATAATTCGGTTATTTTCTAACTTAATTTATTTAAAATTAACAACTTAAAATAGCTGTAATTTGTAAATTTGCAAAAAAAAGTTTTATGAGTTTTATACCTGAAGAATTTAAGATTACCGCACCCTTATTGCAAAATGCTTATTTGGTAAATGGAGAATTAAAAGAATGGAAGGGCCCAACCACCAATGTTTATTCTACTATTTCCTCTACAGAAAATTACGAACCTACGTTTTTAGGGACCATCCCAACAATGGGAAATAATGAAGCTCAAGAAGTAGTTGAGGCAGCAGTAAATGCCTACGACAATGGTCAGGGAAATTGGCCTACAATGAAAGTGGTGGACCGAATAAAATGCATGGAAAATTTTGTTAGTCAAATGAAATTAACTCGAAATGAAGTGGTTAAATATTTGATGTGGGAAATTGGAAAATCGCTTCCGGATTCAGAAAAGGAATTTGATCGTACTGTTGAATATATCGTTGATACCATAGAAGATTATAAAAAATTAGATAGAAATTGCGCGCGTTTCACCAAAAGCCAAGGCATTAATGCTATGGTTCGCCGCGGTCCTCTTGGGGTTGTTTTGTGTCTAGGGCCTTATAATTATCCATTAAATGAAACTTTTACATTACTTATTCCCGCTATTATTATGGGAAATACAGTGATATTTAAACCTGCAAAGTTGGGTGTTTTGTTAATCTCACCTTTGTTGGAAGCGTTTAGAAGCAGTTTTCCAAAAGGAGTAATTAATATTGTTTATGGTCGTGGTCGTGAGGTCGCTTCCCCAATAATGCAATCCGGAAAAATTTCCATCTTGGCTTTAATTGGTAATAGTAAATCGGCAATTGCCTTGCAGGACCAACATCCAAATAAAAATAGATTACGACTAATTTTAGGTCTTGAAGCTAAAAATCCTGCTATTGTTTTGGCTGACGCCGATTTGGATTTGGCAATTCAAGAATGCGTTTCAGGAAGTTTGTCTTTCAATGGACAACGTTGTACCGCGCTAAAAATAATATACGTTCATGAATCTATTGTTGACGAATTCAATCGAAGATTCGCTGAAAAAGTCGATGCACTAAATTATGGAAATCCTTGGGATAAATCAGTATTTTTAACCCCTTTACCAGAAAAAGAAAAACCAGCTTACATTCAAGAATTAATTGACGATGCCACAAGTAAAGGAGCAAAAGTCATTAATGCTAAAGGCGGTCAACATTCTGATAATTTTATTTTTCCAGCAATCTTGTATCCTATAAGCAAGGAAATGAGGGTTTATCATGAAGAACAATTTGGACCAGTAGTTCCGATTATCACCTTTAAAGACATACAAGAACCATTGAATGATATGGCAGAATCGAATTATGGGCAACAGGTGAGTTTGTTTGGAAAAGACATCAAAACGATTGCACCACTAATAGATACTTTAGTAAATTTGGTAACCCGTGTGAATCTAAATAGCTCTTGCCAAAGGGGGCCTGATGTGTATCCATTTACAGGAAGAAAAGATTCTGCGGTGGGAACATTAAGTATTCATGATGCACTTCGTTCGTTTTCAATTCGAACATTTGTAGCTTCAAAAGACAATGAATATAACAATGAAATTTTACAGCAATTATTGAACAGTAAAGTATCAAATTTCATTAATACAGATTACATTTTATAGTACTATTCCATTCAAGGACATTAAAAAACTACAAATTTGATATTTTTTGTAGTTTTTTTTTGCGCATTAAACAGTCGTTAAAAATAGGCACCAAATTCTATTTCTAGTGAATTACCATTTCTTTTTTTGTATTTTTGACAGGCAATAAATAATCTATGATAGAAGAAAGAGTAATATTGGTTAATGAATTGGATGAACCAATTGGAACAATGGAAAAAATGGAGGCCCATGAAAAAGCGGTTTTACATCGTGCCTTTTCGGTTTTTATTTTAAATAAAAATAACGAAATCATGCTTCAGCAAAGAGCACACCATAAATACCATTCTCCTTTATTATGGACCAATACTTGCTGCAGCCACCAACGTGTTGGGGAAACTAATATTGAAGCTGGAACTCGAAGATTGAGAGAAGAAATGGGATTTGAAGCAAATCTAAAAGAATTGTTTCATTTTATTTATAAAGCCCCTTTTGATAATGGTTTGACAGAACATGAATTAGACCATGTAATGATTGGTTATTTTGATAATGAACCGGAAATAAATACGGAGGAAGTAGAAAGTTGGAAGTGGATGAAAATTGAAGATATCAAGGACGATATGATTGCAAATCCTAAAATTTATACCATTTGGTTCAAAATAATATTCGATGAATTTTACCATTACCTTGAAGATCATAAAATATAAAGAAGTACTATGAAAGTTACCATAAGCAGAAAAGCCCATTTTAATGCAGCCCACCGTTTGTACAGAAAAGACTGGACATTTGAAAAAAATGACGCGGTTTTTGGTAAATGCAACAATCCTAATTTTCATGGCCATAATTATGATATGATTGTAAGTGTTACAGGTCCAATAGATCCAGAAACAGGCTATGTAATAGACGTTAAAATACTATCGGACATTATTAAAGCTGAAATTGAAGATCAATTTGACCACAAAAATCTGAATTTAGATGTGCCTGAATTTCTAGATTTAAATCCTACAGCTGAGAATATTGCGGTCGTAATTTGGAATAAAATTCGAAATAAGATTGATTATAAATTTGATTTAGAAGTCGTTTTATATGAAACTCCACGAAATTTTGTAACCTATAAAGGCGAATAATGACTTTAAAAATTGGCGATAAAGTACCGTCTTTTGTAGCAGTTGATGCCAATGGTACTTCATTTAATAGTAAAGATATTATCGGTAAAAAACCAGTTGTAATCTATTTTTATCCAAAAGACAATACGCCAGGTTGTACCATGCAGGCCTGTGGATTTAGAGATTCCTATGAAGATTTTATCGTTTTGGGTGCTGAGGTTATAGGGGTTAGTAGTGATACAGTAAATTCCCACAAAAAATTCACCAGTCAATACAAACTTCCCTTTATTTTATTATCGGATTTTGATAAGAAAATCAGAAAATTATTTGGAGTTCCAGATAAATTATTTGGATTATTACCTGGAAGAGTAACCTATATTATTAATAAAGCAGGAATAATAACACTGATTTTTGATAGTGTGATGGCGACCAAACACATATCAATTGCATTAGAATCCTTAAAAAAAGAAAACCATGAAATTTGATAGTTATCCATTGCAATTTGAACCCATTTTTAAAGAGAGAATTTGGGGAGGAGAAAAATTAAATTCCGTTTTAAACAAACCTATCACTTCAAATATAACAGGTGAAAGCTGGGAAATATCAACTGTTGAAGGTGATGTAAGTGTTATTTCAAAAGGAACTTTGAAGGGGATTTCTCTAAATGAAGTAATTGATAATTTTCCAAATGAACTTTTAGGAACAACAGTAGTTGATAAATTCGGAAAACAATTCCCTTTATTATTCAAGTATTTAGATGCTAAAACCGATTTGTCCATTCAGGTTCACCCAAATGATGAATTGGCAAAAAAAAGACACAATTCTTTTGGAAAAACGGAAATGTGGTACATCATGCAAGCCGATGAAGGTTCTAGAATTATAGTTGGTTTCAAAAATAATTCCAACGCTAAGGAATATCTTTCACATCTAGAAAATAACACTTTACTAGATATTTTAGAAGAAGTGATAGTTAAAACGGGTGACGTATTTTTTCTTGAAACAGGAACGGTTCACGCTATTGGCGCTGGATTAGTAGTTGCGGAAATTCAACAAACTTCTGATATTACTTATCGATTATACGATTTTGACCGTGTGGATTCGGAAGGTAATAAGAGAGAATTACACGTTGAATTAGCCTTGGATGCAATAAATTACAATACGATTGAAACCCAAAAGAACTACAATAAGGAGGAGAATGTTTCTAACGAAATGGTAAATTGTCCTTATTTCACTACCAATTATTTAACAATATCAAGCAAATTAACTATTTCTAAATCAAGCACTTCCTTCACCGTTTTTATGTGTACGGATGGGGAATTTCAATTAGAGTTTAATCAAGTACAGTATCATTATTCAAAAGGAGATACGGTATTAATTCCTGCAACAATGACTGATTTTAACCTATCTGGGAAGGCTGCTTTATTAGAAATTTATATTTCATAGCCTGTAATAGAAAGTTTATATGTACTTTTGCAGACAAAAATTTAAATTAAATTAAATATAAAATGGCAAACGTTAGAAATTTAAAAAAAGACATCAACTACGTTTTAGGTGATATTATTGAAGCAGTTTATTTGTTTGAAATTGCAACAACAGGAAAACCAACAGATGAAACAAATGCATTAATTGATGAAGCAATTGTGAGTTTTGATTCTTTAATTGGAAAAGTGAACGCAAAAAACGTTGAAAATAAAAAAGTACATTTCAAACAAATTAATGTTGAATTGGAACAAGTTGCTAATCAATTGATTACTAAAATCAACGCTTTACAATAATTAAAACTATAAAAAAAGGTAAAATATATTTTGGATTTTACAAATTCAATTCTATATTTGCACTCGAAATTAGTCGCCAGCGTAGCTCAGTTGGCTAGAGCAGCTGATTTGTAATCAGCAGGTCGTGGGTTCGAGTCCCTCCGCCGGCTCTTTTTGAAAAAACCATTTTACGAAAGTAAAATGGTTTTTTGTTTTACTATTAAATAGTAAATTCTCTATTATTTCAAGAATTAATTCCCAGACTTGTCTACCACTGGACGATTTTCTCTGTTAGCCAATTCCCATGCAATGGCAAATGCCAATTGTGCTCTTTTAGCCAAGGCGTCAAATTCTATTTTGTCAGGAGTGTCAGTAGGTTTGTGGTAATCGGCATGAACGCCATTAAATAAAAAAACGGATGGAATTCCCTTTTTTGCAAAATTGTAATGGTCGGATCGATAATAAAATCGGTTTGGATCATTTCTATCATTAAAAGTATAATCCAAATTAATATTTACAAAACTTTTATTTGCCTCTTCACAAATAGTATAAAGATCTGATGATAAATAGTCGGAACCTATTATATAAACATAATTATTGGAATCTTTATGCAAATCATCACGGCGTCCAATCATGTCAATATTGATATCTGTAATGGTGTTTGCAATAGGAAATAATGGATTTTCTGAGTAATATTTAGACCCTAGAAGTCCGTGTTCTTCTCCGGTAACATGTAAAAAAAGGATGGAACGTTTTGGTCCATGTCCTTCCTCTTTTGCCTTCTGAAATGCTTTTGCAATTTCCAAAACTGCAACGGTGCCTGATCCATCATCATCTGCTCCATAATAAATGGTGCCATTTTTTATACCAATATGATCGTAATGAGCTGAAATTACAAGAACTTCATTCGGTTTTTCAGATCCTTTTATATAGGCCCAAACATTTTCTGAATCGGGTAAATTTCCATTTCTTCTTGAACTTAATGAAGCTGAAGGTATTCTTTGGTAATAATCGGATGCGCCTTCAGGAAATGAAACTCCAGCTTTTTCATATTGGGAAATTAAATAGTCACCCGCTTTCTTTTGTCCTTTTGAACCAGTATCTCGACCTTCCATTTCATCCGAAGCGATAATATATAGATTTGTTTTTAAAGACTCTTCGGTAATTGATTTGATGTATTTTGTAGGTTTAACTTGGGCAAAACTTATTGCTGTAAATACTAGCAACAATAACATTATTCTATAATTTTTCATATTTTTACTTTTCACAAATATCATAAAATTTTTTTTATTCTCAGTTTTTCTTTTAGAAAACTAATAATGATAATAAAATATTAAATAATTTAAATTTTAAAAAATATTTTCCTAAGTTTACATGAGTATTATTAATATTAAAATAAAAAAAATATGAAAAATTTAATTGCAGTGTTAGCTTTGTCACTATTTACAGCTACTATGAGTATAAATGCTCAAGAGAAAAAACCAAAAGCAGCAGATAAAAAAGAATGTGCTAAAGAAATGAAATCTTGCGATAAAGAAAAAAAAGCGGGATGTTGCGCTAAAATGGCAGCAAAAAAATAAATATTTAAATTTATTATTTATCAAGCACTTGAGAGATCAAGTGCTTTTTTTATTTTACAGGTTAAACTTTTGAAGAATGAATTTCGATTTAAAGAAAAGATATCCTATAAAAAAGGCTGTCGATCCAGACAGCCTTTTTAAAATTTGTTAGAATTTTATAATTCAAATGTCAATGAAATAATAATATTGTTCATAACCGAATTGATGTTGGAATAATCAGTCATACCAACGTTGAAAAATTGCTTTTGATAATTTCTTTGAGAATGGGAATAGGTAATATCTAATTTTGTTCCTCCAAAATTATATCCAAATCCTGAAGAATAACCGGTTAAATTACCAATAGTCGTTTGGTTTATGTAAGGACTTTTTTCAGTCCGATAACCAGCTCTTAAACTAACAGCTTTGATTCTATATTCACCACCAATTCTTAATTCAGTGGCTAAACCAAGTTTGTTATTTATCTCTGAATTCAAATCTCTATAATCACCATTTGGTGAAAATTCAATATTTGAATAATCTTTAATAAAATAATCAATACTTAGCAATCCCGATTTTTTATAAATGTAAGCCAAACTGCCTGTCCATTTTCCTGGGGTGATTAATTGGTAGGGTTCATAAACATTTATTACCATTGGATTTACCCTTACTATTGGTAATTCGCCTGTGGCATTTGCACTAACCGATGAAATACCTTGGGATAGTTTGTCAGAAATTTCATACCACGTTGGTGATTCATAGGCTAAACCAACACGAACTTGCTTATTTAACTTGGCAATAGCTCCCAATTGGAAAGAAATTCCATTACCAAAAGTGGTTAATTCATTATCAAACTGAAGTCTTTGAACTCCTGATACTAAATTATTAGAATTATCTTCATAAAAACTAGTATTTTGAGTGTAATCTATAAATCGGGTATTGATGTTTACTCCAAAATAGAATTTATCTTTATATTGTCCAGCGGCGTTAAAGGTAAGCTTACCATTATATCCGTTTGTTCTAATATAGTTTTCTTGGTAATAATTTCCACCAGTTGGAACTAATGAAATATAATTTCTATTGGAAGATTCATTATAATTGGTAGCAGGATCTATAATGTAGGCTTGGTACCCCAAAAAAGCTTGTTGGGTTCCAAAACCATAATTAGATCCTAAATAATCATATAAATCAGTTATTGATTCTCTAGGTTGCGTTTGAAGATTTACTATTGAAACACCATTATTTCTGTTAGCATAATATTTAAAATATTCCCCAATTGAATTGGTTGGATTGGTACCAGAAGAAAAAACAGTATTATTGAAATTATTAGTGTTTTCATAGTTTAGTGTAAAACTAAATTTGCTCCAATCACTTCTTTTATCTGTATTTTTAATTACAAATACAGCGCCGAATTGATTAATATCTGCAGAAGTCGAATTTTCTAAATCACTATTTCCAAAATAATTTGATTTATTTTTAACTCCATATGTGCTTGTTGTTAAAGCAGTTTGATTATTTAAAAAAATTGCTGATCCTGCAGGATTCACATTTACGGAAGAAAAATCACCACCTAAAGCTCCAAATGCTCCACTCATGGCGCTAAATCTGGCAGTACCAAGTATATTATCTTGAGAAAATCGCAATGCATCTGTTATATCTTGCGAATAAATAAAGGAGGTGTATAGACCTAAAAAAACAAATAGGATATTTTTTTTCATTTTAATTAAATTTTTTTTCATGTTATGAAATCAAGTATATTATCTTCTTCCACCTCCACCAGAACCGCCTGATCTTCCACCTCCAAAACTTCCACCACCACCTGAACTTGGGCTCGGGGAATAACTTTTAGGTGAAGAGCTTTCGCTTCTTGGGTTAGAGGGTTCGACTCTAACAGGGGTGTAACTTCTTGGGGATTCAGTTTCATTTCTAGGGTTTGCTACATCTGCTCTTGTAGGATTGTAAACTCTATTAGTGTTATTTGTAGATCTTGGATTTTCATCATTTACCCTTACGGCATTAAAGGTTCTAGAGGAACTTGGATCGGAATTTCTAACTCCATTTGAGACATTATTTCTTCGACCAATAGAAGAATTGTCCCGATTATTTGCAATTTCAGATCTGCCAAAATCATATCTCCCTGAAACTCGACCACTTGATCGTCCGCCTCTTACACCATTACTATAAGAATAGTTATATGGATTTCCATAATATCCATTGTAACCGTAATAAGGATTGTAAAAATTATTTATACCCCAACCATATCCTATATTTGGACCGTACCAATTATTCCATCCCCAGCCAATTCCCATGTTTGGTCCGTACCAATTATTCCATCCCCAGCCATATCCTATATTTGGTCCGTACCATGAATTCCATCCAAAATTCCAATTCCATCCATAATTCCATAATGAATTATAGCCATAGTTATTCCAACCCCAATTATTGTCGTAAATAGTTACATTTACAGGCTGTTGATTATTTCCCCAACCTGAATAATTAGGTTTTTCAGTTTCTGTTTGATTATTTAAAGAATCTTGAATTGAAGAGTAGTTTTCTACATCAGTAAAAACCTGCTCTTGCTCGTTCCTTTCTCTTAGAGTGCTGAAGTAATCTTTATATTTATCTACATTAGTATCTGAAGTTCTTCTTTCATTTTCGTCAGATCCGTAGATACCATCACGATCATAGTAGGTACTGTTTTTATAGGAACCACAAGAAACTATTACCATGCTAAAACCTATAATTAAATAAAAAATCGAGGTCGATTTTGACAAAGAAAAATAATTAGTTTTCATATCTATGCATTTTATATTGTTGTTCATTACAAAAATAGTTAGTTTTGCCGAACTATTTAGTTAAAATTAGTTAAACAATTTTAGTGCCAAAATATTTTATCATGAGCAAGAACTTAACAACAAGATCCGAGGATTATTCAAAATGGTATAATGAGTTAGTTGTCAAGGCCGACCTTGCTGAGAATTCAGGAGTTAGAGGCTGTATGGTTATTAAACCCTATGGTTATGCTATTTGGGAAAAAATGCAAGCCGAATTAGACAGAATGTTTAAAGAAACAGGTCATCAAAATGCTTATTTTCCTTTATTTGTTCCAAAGAGTATGTTTGAAGCAGAAGAAAAAAATGCCGAAGGCTTTGCTAAAGAATGCGCTATCGTAACTCATTATAGATTAAAAAACGATCCTAATAAACCAGGTAAATTAATGGTTGATCCAAATGCAAAGCTGGAAGAAGAACTAATTGTTCGTCCTACAAGTGAGGCAATAATTTGGTCTACTTATAAAGGTTGGGTTCAATCCTACAGGGATTTACCCTTGCTAATTAATCAATGGGCTAATGTGGTGCGATGGGAAATGAGGACTAGGTTGTTTCTTAGAACTGCAGAATTTTTATGGCAAGAAGGACATACGGCTCATGCAACAAGAGAAGAAGCAATTGAAGAATCAGAAAAAATGATGGATGTATATGCTGAATTTGCTGAAAATTTTATGGCAATTCCTGTTGTTAAAGGACTAAAAACGGAGACTGAGCGTTTCGCTGGTGCAGATGAAACGTATTGTATTGAAGCTTTAATGCAAGATGGAAAAGCGCTACAAGCAGGAACTTCCCACTTTTTAGGACAAAATTTTGCCAAAGCATTCGATGTGAAATTTGCTACTGCAGAAGGAAAACAAGAATACGTATGGGGAACTTCTTGGGGTGTTTCTACACGATTAATGGGAGCCCTAGTAATGACGCATTCGGATGATCATGGGTTGGTATTACCTCCAAACTTAGCACCAATTCAAGTAGTTATTGTGCCGATATATAAATCCGACGAACAATTAGACGAGATTTCTGCAAAAGTAAATGAAGTAGTTTCCGCTTTAAGAAAATTGAATATCTCTGTTAAATTCGACAATAGAACCAACCAAAAACCTGGATTTAAATTCAATGAATATGAATTGAAAGGGGTGCCAGTTCGAATAGCTGTGGGACCTAAAGATTTAGATAATGGAACTTTTGAAGTGGCTAGAAGAGATACTTTAACCAAAGAAATCATTTCTAAAGATGGAATCGAAATTTATATCAAAAATTTATTAGCTCAAATCCAAGAAGAAATGTTTGGTCGTGCTCTAAATTATAGAGATACTCATATAACTGAAGTTAATAATTTTGAAGAATTCAAATCAATTTTAGAGGGTAAAGGGGGTTTTATATCTGCCCATTGGGATGGAACTGCTGAAACAGAAGAAAAAATAAAAGAGCTAACAAAAGCAACCATAAGATGTTTGCCTCTAGAGAGGTTAGAAGAGGCTGGATCCTGCGTATTTACTGGTAAACCATCAGCCGGAAGAGTGCTTTTTGCGAAGGCATATTAAAAAAAATCAAAAAAATATTCCTTAGCTATTGTGCAAATAAAAAATAGTTGTATTTTTGCATCCGCGTTAGAGAAGCACGGTCCGTTCGTCTATCGGTTAGGACGCCAGGTTTTCATCCTGGTAAGGGGGGTTCGATTCCCCCACGGACTACAATAAAAAATTAGAAAAAAAACAAAATGGCAAATCACAAGTCAGCTTTAAAAAGAATTAGAAGTAACGAAAAAAGAAGAGTATTAAACAGATACCAACACAAAACAACTCGTAATGCTATTAAAGCGTTAAGAATTGCTACAGATAAATCTGATGCTGCTTCAAAATTGTCTGCTGTAATTTCAATGATTGATAAATTAGCTAAGAAAAATATCATTCACGATAACAAAGCATCAAATCTAAAATCTAAATTAACTAAGCACGTTGCAAAACTGTAATTAGTTAGTTTTACTTTATACAATAAAAGCTTCCTTTTTAGGGAGCTTTTATTGTATGTACAATTAATTAATTGTTAAGTTTTTATCTGTAATATCGGCTTTATCTAGCTACATTTTTTCCTCTTTTTATTTATAGTAGTATTTGTAAAAATAAAGTGTACCTTTGCAGCCATTAAAAATCACAGATGGAATCTATTAGAAACATTGCAATTATTGCCCACGTCGATCACGGTAAAACTACTTTGGTTGACAAAATTATGTATCACTGTCAATTATTTCGTGACAACGAAAATACGGGTGATTTAATTCTTGACAACAACGACTTGGAGCGTGAAAGAGGTATTACAATTACTTCAAAAAACGTTTCTGTAGTTTATAAAGGAACAAAAATTAACATTATCGATACTCCTGGTCACGCCGATTTCGGTGGTGAAGTAGAACGGGTATTGAATATGGCCGATGGAGTTTGTCTTTTAGTAGATGCTTTTGAAGGTCCAATGCCACAAACACGTTTTGTTTTGCAAAAAGCAATCGACTTAGGCCTTAAGCCTTGTGTGGTTATTAATAAGGTAGATAAAGAAAATTGTACTCCAGAAGAAGTACATGAAAAAGTTTTCGATTTAATGTTTGAATTAGGTGCCGAAGAATGGCAATTGGATTTTCCAACTGTTTATGGCTCTGCTAAAAACAACTGGATGTCGGATCATTGGGAAAATATAACTGATAATATTGAAGCATTATTGGATATGGTTATTGAAAATGTACCAGCTCCCAAAGTATCTGAAGGAACACCTCAAATGTTAATTACATCATTAGATTTCTCTTCTTTTACAGGTCGAATTGCTATCGGTCGTTTAGAAAGAGGGGTTTTGAAAGAAGGAATGCCAATTTCTTTATGTAAAAGAGACGGTTCTATCCTAAAATCTAGAATTAAAGAATTGCATACTTTTGAAGGTCTTGGACGTAAAAAAGTAACCGAAGTTATAGCAGGTGATATCTGTGCTATCATTGGTGTGGAAGGTTTTGAAATTGGTGATACTATTGCCGATTTTGAAAATCCAGAAGCATTGCAAACTATCGCAATCGATGAACCTACAATGAGTATGTTGTTTACCATTAACGACTCTCCTTTCTTTGGTAAAGAAGGAAAATTTGTAACTTCTAGACACATCAGAGATCGTTTGACTAAAGAATTAGAGAAAAACTTAGCTATGAAGTTAGGTGAAACAGATTCTGCTGATAAATTCATGGTTTTTGGCCGTGGAGTATTGCACTTGTCAGTTCTAATTGAAACAATGAGAAGAGAAGGTTATGAATTACAAATCGGTCAACCGCAAGTTATCATTAAAGAAATTGAAGGTAAAAAATGTGAGCCTATTGAAGAATTAACCATCGATTTACCAGAATCACTTTCAGGTAGAGCAGTAGAGTTTGTAACTTTGCGTAAAGGGGAAATGTTGAGTATGGAAACCAAAGGCGAACGTATGATTATAAAATTTAATATTCCATCTCGTGGAATTATTGGATTGCGTAACCAATTGTTAACCGCTACAGCTGGTGAAGCTATTATGGCGCACCGTTTTATAGGATACGAACCTTTTAAAGGAGAAATTTCAGGACGTAATAAAGGGTCTTTAATTTCTATGGAAAAAGGAAAAGCGATTCCTTATTCTATCGATAAATTACAAGATCGTGGTAAGTTTTTTGTCGAACCAAATGCTGAAATATACGAAGGACAAGTTATTGGAGAAAATTCTCGAGGCGATGATATGTGTGTGAACGTTACAAAAGAGAAAAAACAATCTAACGTTCGTTCATCTGGAAATGATGAAAAAGCAAGAATTATCCCTCCAATCATTTTCTCATTAGAAGAAGCATTGGAATACATTCAAAAAGATGAATATGTAGAGGTTACTCCAAAATGTATTCGTTTGAGAAAAATCTATTTAACAGAAACCGATAGAAAAAGATTCAAAATCTAATCGATACTTATTTATAAAAAAAAGCCATTCAATTTGAATGGCTTTTTTTATACTATATAAGGTACAATTATTTGAAATAAGAAAACGATTCGTTATTTTCTATTTTCAATAAACTCTCATATATTAATTTAATTACATTTTCAACATCATCACGGTGAACCATTTCTACCGTAGTGTGCATGTATCGCAAAGGTAAAGAGATCAATGCCGAAGCTACACCGCCGTTACTGTAAGCAAATGCATCGGTGTCTGTTCCGGTAACTCGTGAAGAAGCTAATCTTTGAAACGGAATTTTATTTGCAGTAGCAGCATCCAATATCAATTCTCGTAATTTATTTTGAACCGCAGGCGCATAAGTAATTACAGGGCCTTTACCCATTTTTATCTCGCCTTCAATTTTCATATCAATCATCGGAGTAGTGGTGTCGTGGCAAACATCAGTAACAATAGCGACATTGGGTTGAATCGTTTTTGTAATCATTTCAGCACCTCTTAAACCCACTTCCTCTTGAACAGAATTGGTTATGTACAATCCAAAAGGCAATTTCACCTTGTTTTCATGCAATAATCTAGCAACTTCCGCAATCATAAATCCTCCCATTCTATTGTCAATCGCACGGCATACAAATTTATTTTCGTTCATTATCATAAACTCATCAGGATATGTAATCACACAGCCCACGTGAATCCCCATTTTTTCAACCGCCGCTTTATTATCACAACCAGTGTCAATAAATAAGTTGCTTACTTTAGGATTTTCCTCCTTTTCACGAGTTCGTGTATGAATTGCTGGCCAACCAAAAACACCTTTTACAATTCCATTTTTGGTGTGAATATTCACCACTTTTGAAGGTGCTATTTGGTGATCAGAACCACCATTTCTTATTACATAGATCAATCCGTCATCCGTAATATAATTTACATACCACGAAATTTCATCAGAATGACCTTCAATAACTACTTTATAAGGAGCGTCAGGATTGATAACTCCTACAGCAGTTCCATAGGTATCTGTAACAAAGGTGTCCACGTAAGGCTTCAAATAATCCATCCAAATTTTTTGGCCCTCCGCTTCAAATCCAGTTGGCGAAGCGTTATTTAAATACTGCTCTAAAAAGGCAAGCGAAGTGTCTTTTAATATCGATTTTGAACTCATAAAAATATTTTTTCGCTAATTTATAAATTTGGCATCACACTTGTTATATATAAACTATAATTTTGTCAAATAAATAACTTTTAACATGAAAATAGTCCAATTATTATTTTTTGCCATCCTAATTTCTTTCAGCGCCTCAGCTCAAGTTGCAAAATTAGACACCCTTAAAATCCAAGAATTCACAGAAGAAAATGACACTATTCTTAAAGATCCAATACTTCTTGAAGAAGTTATTATTCATAAATCCAAACTCGATCCCGAGAGTAAAAAGCAATTCCTTATTTTGCAAAATCGGGTATATAAAGTATATCCTTATGCTAAAATTGCTGCCGAAAGGCTAATTGGTCTTAATAGAAATATGGCCGCTCTTAATAGCAATAAAGAAAAACGCAAATATTTCAAAATCGTCGAAAATTATATTGAAAACGAATTTACCGACAAACTCAAAAAACTATCTCGAAAGCAAGGTCAAGTGCTTGTAAAATTAATATGCCGTCAAACGGGGCAAACTACCTACGGCCTAATCCGCGAACAAAAAAGCGGTTGGAAAGCCTTTTGGTCAAACACTACCGCAAAATTATTCGACATCAATTTAAAAGAAGGATATTCACCATCCGAAGTCAACGAAGATTTCCTAATTGAGACTATTTTAGACCGCGCATTCGATAGCGGAAGGCTAGTAAGACAAGAGCCTGCAACCCCAATTGATCTTGAAAAAGTAACCAATTATTGGTATTCTAAAACCAGCACAATCAACAAATAGTTTTGAAGCTTTTTCCGGCTTTCCCCTCCAAGCCCTTGTTTTAGCAAGGCTAAAAAGGAGCTTTTTTCAGTCGCTCTTTTTCTCCTTCAAAACGCTATTTTTTTTACCTTCGGGGCTTTTGGTTCACTCCG